>Ga0081529_128590_pt1 | contig 32709 bp, 37 predicted proteins | sample EchGeymetagenome_FD_71012 | JGI IMG/M metagenome (GOLD analysis project Ga0081529, IMG submission 71012) | Ferrous microbial mat and aquatic microbial communities from Echinus Geyser, Yellowstone National Park, USA - transect B T=78-80 C v2... ...
TAATAAAATCAATTAAACCCTTTTGAATTATTGATTTTAATCCATTAACATTCCAAGATATAATTTTCATTTTATCAGTTTCCGGGTTCTACATCATTTTTCAGCCTATATTTATTCATCATTATTTATATTATATACTTTAACAAAGTTATTAAATATTATTTCTTCTAACTCTTTCTCATCTATATCTTTTATTTCGGATATCGTTTTCAATGAATATATTATCTTCCATGAATTATTTACCGACTTACCTTTTTCTATTGGATCTAAATATGGAGAATCTGTTTCAGTTAAAATAAATTCTAATGGTACATCTTTTACAATTTTTTGAAATCCAGGATCTCTATAAACAATTGCTGGTATTGATAAATAACAATTTATTTCAATTGCTCTATCTACTAAAGAAGGTTTCCAAAATGTATGCAATACTTTTTTATTATTATAACTTGTTAATATATCTAATACTTCCTTTTCAGCTTTTCTAGCGTGAATTATTACTGGTTTCTTTAATCTATCAGCTAATTCTAAAAATTTTTCAAAATATATTTTTTGTTTTTTAATTTTATCTTTATCTAAATTAGAAAAATCCAATCCAACTTCTCCAATTGCCAAAAATTTTTTATCATTATTTTTTTCAATAAATTCAAATATTTTTTCTATATCATTATCATTCATTTTTTCAATTTCCTCCGGATATAATCCTAAAGCATAATATATTATGTCATACTTTTTAGATTCTTCAATTACTTTATCTATACTTTCAATATCTACAGAATTTTCAATTATATATTTTACATTTCTTTCAACATTTTCCCTTATTTTTTCATCTACATTATTATATAAAAATAGATGTGCATGGTCATCAACTATCATAATTAAAACTTTTTCTTTAAATATATTAAATATATATCTTCAAAGAAAATGTGTTTGTTATCTATTATTCTATAATCATAAAATTTCGAATATTTATTTAATATATATTGAGGATTTGTTATTGAAGACATTATCATTAATATCTCTCCAAAATTATTCAATTTATTTATACTTTGATATAAAAATTTATCAATTGTTTCATATCCAAATTTTCCTCCAGAAACCCATCTTTTAACCTTTACTCCTTCATAACTTACTTCTGGTAAATATGGAGGATTAAATAATATTAGATCAAATTTTTCATTTATATTATTAAATAAATCGGATAGATAGAATTTTACTGGTAAATTAATTTTTTCTATATTTTTATATAAATAATCTAGATCAGAATTATTATCTATATAATTTATATAAAAGTTTATTTTAGATAATTTTAAACATTCTTCAGATATATCTGAAAAAGATACATTTTTTGTATATTTATATGCCTCTAAACCCTGAATTCCAGATCCACATCCAATATCCAATACTTTTTTACCTCTAGCAAACTCTTTTATATGATCATTCAATAAAAAAGAATCTTCCTTTGGGGGATAACATTCAAGATCATAAATCTTATAATATACCATTAGATCATTATGTTTTACATATTCAAAGTCCATAATAATATTTATTTAAATTTTAATTTAAATTATTAATTTATGCCAGAGAATGAAATATGGACTGAAAAATATAGACCAAAAAAATTGGATGATATAAAAGGACAAGATGAAATAGTAAAAAGATTGAAAGCATTTGTAGAAAATAAAAATATGCCTCATTTATTATTTACAGGACCTGCTGGTGTTGGAAAAACAACTGCTGCATTAGCATTAGCAAGAGAATTATATGAAGATAAATGGGAACAAAATGTATTACAATTAAATGCTTCAGATGATAGAGGAATTGATATAATAAGAGAAAAGGTAAAGGAATTTGCAAGAACAAAACCAATTGGAGATGTTCCATTTAAAATTATATTTTTAGATGAAGCAGATGCAATGACAAGAGATGCACAACAAGCTTTGAGAAGAATAATGGAAGAATATTCTTCAATAACAAGATTCATATTGGCATGTAATTATTCATCAAAAATTATAGAACCAATACAATCTAGAACTGTTATATTTAGATTTAAACAATTAGATAAAAAGGATGTATTCAACTTATTAAGATCAATAGCTGAAAAAGAAAATTTGAATATAAATGATGATGCATTAGAAGCAATATACTATATTTCAGAAGGTGATATGAGAAAATCAATAAATATGTTACAAGCTGCGGCTTTATATTCTAAAGATATAACTCCAGAATTAATATATGAAGTTGCTTCTGTAGCAAAACCACAAGAATTACAGGGAGTATTAAAATTAGCATATGAAGGAAAATTTGTTGAAGCTAGAGAAAAATTAATTGATTTAATGTTAAAATATGGTCTTGCAGGAGAAGATATAATCAAATATTTATCGAAAGAAGTTTATTCGATGAATATATCTGAAAAAGAAAAATTAGATATAATATATTATGCTGGAGAAGTAGAATATAGATTGTTAGAGGGTTCAGATCCAATAATACAACTGGGTGCTTTGCTAGCATATATAGGGCTTAGAGGTTTACAAAGTAGAAAATAATTTTCGATAATCATTTTTGTAATTCAAGAATATAAAGCAATCATTTATATTTTGGAAAATAGTAAAATTTTACATGCCCTATAATATTGAATATGAATTTAAGATTCCAAAATATATAATAGAGGGAGTTTTAGAGGAATATAATTCTGAAAATCTGCATAAGAATGAAGATATTATGATAAAAAGATTAATAATGGATTATATATTAAATAAATATCCTGGTCTATTTGATATAGATAATAAAAAATATGAAGAGATTATAAAGAATATGAAGATCGAGGATAGGGGAAATAAATATATCTATGTTTATATATATGTAGATCAAAATTAATTTTATGGATATATCAAAGATACCAAAATTTGTAATATGGGTTGGTGTAGCGGCTTTTATATTGGTTGTGCTATATGCAATATATATATATTATGTAACATCCTATTTACCCCCATATTTGGAATATTTTACATATAGTTGTCAATATGGAAATGGAACATCTCTTATTATAATTACTGCAAAACAGAATTTGGAAAATGTAACAGTATATAATTTCTATGAAAATTCAACATGTAATTTAGGAAATATAAATTATGGATCTATGAATGCATGTAGTGTAAATAATAATATTATTATAGTAAATGCATATGTAAGAGTATATTATACTGCGAATGGTAATCAATATGAAGCCATTTTACCATGCCAAATAGTTGAAAGTAATAGAGGTATATTAAGTGGAATTTTTTCTTTATTTAGTCACTAAAAAATTAGAAAAGTTTTATTAAAAATCCTAAATGTTTCATAAATTGTTTTTAAGACCTTTAGGATCTTTTAAATAGCGAAATATAAGATCAAAAACAAACTGAGATGCTATTTCATATGATTCTGGAATTAGATGTTCTTGAGATATTTGATAATTATGTATTCTTCTAAATTCTGATAAATCTCTTAATTTTTGTTCTTTTTCTTCTTGATAGCTTTTATACAGGTCTTCTCTTACTTGCTTATCTGCTAAAGTTTTCAAATCATTAATAAATTTTTCAAGTTTTCTTGGTTCAGATAAGAATTCAGCATATAATGCAGTATACTTGCTGATACCATCTATTATGCCTTTCATAAAGAAGTATTTACCTATACACTGGTAGAGAGCTTCTTGATCATTAGTTGAAAAGCTTTTACATCCACTCCATTCCTCTAATTCTTTTACTAATATGTCATATGCTCCTACAGCCTCTGAAGCATTTTTTTGTATTTCTGAGCGTGTATTCTCTACTCTGCTCTCATAATCATACTTTAAATCATCGAATTCCATCAATAATTTTTCTATCCCTCTTTTTTCCATTCTTTTTTTTATTTCTTCCATTTTTTTCATCAGATCTTCTTCTTTTATTGCCTTATATGGGCCTTTAGACTAGGATATAGGTGCCATACTGTAATAATTGTTGGAAAAATTTTTAAATCTATCGTTCCTATCTATTACTAGATAGAAGTTATACCAATATATCCTACAATTTTAATATTCTAATTAGAAATATTAAATAATGGTTGAACCATGGATAAAAAAATATGCACCCAAACATATTAATGAAATAATCAATCAATCAGAGGCTATTGGAAAAATAAAATCCTTTATTGAAAAATACCCAAATTTAAGTAAAAAGGCATTATTAATATACGGACCTCCAGGTGTTGGAAAAACATCATCAATATATGCAATTGCAAATGATCTAAATTATGAAGTTGTAGAATTAAATGCTTCAGATAATAGAAATGCAAGGGTTATACATGAAAAATTGGGAGAAACAATAAAGGGAAAACCATTTTTCAAAAAAGGAAGGATAATTTTGGTTGATGAAGTTGATGGGTTAGCTGGATTTCAAGATAGGGGTGGAATAGGAGCTTTGGTAAAGATAATATTTGAATCAAGATGGCCAATAATATTGACTGCAAATGATCCATGGGATCCAAAATTTAAGAAATTAAGAGATTTATGTGATATGGTTGAATACAAAAAATTATCAAATACTGATATAACAAGACAATTAAAGAGAATTTGTGCAAATGAAAAGATAACAATTGATGATAATGCATTATCTGCACTTGTAGAAAGATCTTCTGGAGATTTAAGAAGTGCAATAAATGATCTACAAGCATTGACAACAAAGACTGTTCATATTACATTGAAAGATTTAGAAGTTTTAGGTTATAGGGAAAGAGAGATTACAATATTTAGAGCATTAGGTCAGATGTTTAAGGCAAATACAATAATGGGTGCTACATTACCATTTATAGATGTAGATATGGATCCTGAAGAAATTAAAGCATGGGTTGAAGAAAATATATCAAATGAATATGAAAATATAAAAGAAATATATGGAGCTTATAATTGGTTATCATTGGCAATTGTATTTTATGGAAGAATTTATAGAAGGCAATATTGGGATCTATTAAAATATTTTACAACATTAATGTATGCAGGGGTTGCATTGGCAAAAGAAAAGAGATATAATAAATTTACAAAATATAGAATGCCGCAATATATAAGAAAATTATCACAAAATAAAGAAATAAGAGAAAAAATTGAAGAATTATCAAAAAATTTACAAAAAAAGGTTAATACATCAAAAAAGAGAATTAGGGAAGTATATATAAATACATTAATAGTTTTAATGAAAGAAAATGAAAAAATAGGAAGAAAATATGCAGAAATATTGGGATTTAATGAAAATGAAATATCATATATAAAGGGGGCTATAGAAAAGTTATGAAAGAATTAAATAAAAAGAATATAGAAGAAATATTTAAAAAAATAGAAGAATATTATGATATAAATATAGATAAGTCAATAATAAAGAAATATAGATTTTTTATTAATAAGGATAAAATATATATGTTCAATAAAAATTTTCCAGATTTTTTATATGAAAAATATATAAAAAAATATGGTTTATATATAATTAAAATAGAGAAAAATAATATATATAGATTTAGTATAGAAGGTGCACAGATTTTTGGAATAAATTCTAGTAAAAATATTGAAATAAAAAAGGAAAATCTCTTTTATAAATCTAATGAGGATATAAAATTGGAAAAAGATTATGAAAATGGTTTTTATATAGCAAGAGATGGTAATGATATTTTATGTAGTGTTTATATTAAAAATAATATATTGAAAGATTTTATACCAAAAGAAAGAAAAATAAATTATACCTTTACTAAAGATAGACCAGAGAATACATATGTAAATAAATAATATACCACAATATTTAATAATGCACTTAGCCATATCATAACTGTTGCATCTAAGAACATTCCAAGTTTAGATCCCCCATCTATATTTTTTAATGTTCCGGCTAAAATAAAAGCTTCAATAATAGATATTACAAATATATAATCTTGCAATATATATAGAGGTATTGAAAACGTATATATATTTATACCTATTTGAGATACTACAGTACCAAGTGCTGTAGATACACCCTGAAACATCTGATTTAATAAATATAATATTTGAGCAATTATGAATAAAATTGCTATAAAGGCTATATATGTTCCATATATAGTACCTCTTAAATTGGATATAAATTGAGATTTTCTAGACCTAAGTTCAATTATCTTTATTAATATATTATATAACATATCTCCTGCTTTCTTTGTATCTCCATTATATAATAAAACTTTTTCAAATACCTTTATTATTTTTTCTGCAATCGAACTACCCAATTCAACTATAAAATATCTCCAAGATTCAGAATAATTTTTTGTTATATTTACCCTTTTTCTTAATCTATTAATATCTTCATTTAATAAACCAAAATCATGTATAATAACATTATCCAATATTTTTGTTTGATTACTTCCAAATATTTCTGAGTACTCTATTATACTACTAAAGAATGCTGGGAAATGATTTTCTTTTATCTTTAATGCTCTCTCTAATAATATCATCCTATAACTTATATATGCTAATGGTGTAACTGCTATTGCAAAGGCTTCTAATAATTGTAATTTTAATACTGAAAATAATGCTAAAAATAATATATAGGATAAGAATGATAAAAGATAAAATAAATATCTTATAGTTATATATTCTTTTGGTTTTTCTTTTGAATTGGACCATAATCCATCATCTGGGATGTAATATTTTGATACATAATATATAAGTAAATTAATTACAATAAATATTATAAAAAAATCTGATAGTAAAAATATTATATTTGCACCTATTAAGAATGGTATAAATAATATTAAAGAAAATGCAAATCCTAAAGATGATAATAGAGATATTACAAATTCATCTAATAATCTTATATTTTCTAAACCCTTTTCATAATTTGCTTCATATATTGCCAATTGTGTTTCATATTCTTTATATAAAAATTCTGATATTTCTTCACCAATATCAATTGAAGTTGCAAATCTTTCTAAAAAACTTTTAAAATTGCTATTTGGAATATATGGTAATACATATCTTATAGCCTCTGGGATTGTATAATTATATTTATTTGTTAAAAAAAGAATCTTTGACATATAATAATTTATATCCTTAAATTCTGTTTTTTCTTCAATTGCAACTTCTAATAATCTTCTAGTATTATTTGTAGAAAATGAGAGAGAATATAAATATGCTATATAATATAGTAAAGATTTATCTAATGATTTTTTTGTTTTATAATATTCTAGAAATATAACCTCCAATGAAAAAACAATTGCCGATAAATATAAAATTGGATAATATATTTTTAATACTGGTAAATATTTTCCTATTATAATTATTAATGCAATTATTATACTAAATATTATGGTAATCTTTCTAAGGCTCTTTTTTATAATATCGTTAATAAGTTCATACATATCTTAATAGTTAATGTGAGTTATTATAAAGATTTAAATATGTTTTATATATAAAATATAGCCATGGAAAATATGCTATCTGTTTATGATAAGGAAGGTAATAAAATAAAAGAAATAGAATTACCCGAACACTTTAAATATGAAATAAGAGAGGATATAGTATATAAAGTATTTAGAGCATATATGTTAAGTCACAGAGTACCATATGGTTCATATAAATATGCAGGTATGGAGGCTTCCGCATGGACATCAAAGAGGAGATATACATATAGATCTTCATATAAAAGAGGTATATCAAGGGTTCCTAGATCAGTATTTGCAAAAATTAATGGTAATTTTATATGGATAACTAGAGTAATACCAAGTGCTGTAAAGGGAAGGAAGGCTCATCCACCAAAACCAGAAAAAAATTGGTATAAAAAAATAAATAAAAAAGAAAAAAGATTAGCAATATTATCTGCAATTTCTGCATCTTCAAATTTAGATTATATAAAAAATAGATATACAAAATCTTTTATTTATTTAAATGAATCAATTAATACTTTTGGTCTACCAATTGTTATATCTAATCTAGAAGAATTAAAGAAAGCAAAAGAATATAGAGATTTATTTAATAAATTAAAGATAATAAACTTTATTGAATATGTAAAAGAAAATAAAAAACAAAGAGCTGGAAAGGGAAAAATGAGAAATAGAAGAATAAAAAAATATAGAGGAATTTTATTTTTATTATCTTCTGATTCTCAATTACCAAAGGTTTCTATTGATGGTGTAGAGTTTTCAAAAGTAGATCAATTAAATATAGAAAAATTGGCTCCTGGTGGTAAATTGGGTAGATTTATTATATGGAGTGAAAAGGCAATAGAAGATTTAAGAAATTTATACATATGAAATTATAAGATGGATATAAAAGATGTTATACTTTATGCTGAATTAACAGAAAAAGATATGTATTTACTTGATAAATATAATAAGGTCATTTTTATTGTAAATAGGTCTTCTACAAAGAAAGATATAAAAGAGGCTGTTGAAAAATTATTTAATGTTAAAGTAAAAAAATTAAATACATTAATAGATTATAAAGGAAGAAAAAAGGCATATGTTACATTAGAAAAGGAATATAAGGCCCAAGATATATTATCTAAATTAGGATTAATATAAAATGGGTGGAAATACAATATTACAACAGAGGTTAGGTAAAGGAAAGAATATATATAAGGTCCCAGATTTTTATTCAATAGGAGAATTTTATTTTAGACCTTTAGATGAAAAAGAAATGAAAGATAAGGTAAAAGGTATTGTTGTAGATATAATAAAGGATAAGGTTCATTATGCTCCAATTGCCAAGATAAAATTTGAAACTGGGGAAACAATTTTAGTTCCAGCTGTTGAAGGTCTATATGTTGGAAAAGAAATTTATGCAGGTGTAAATGCTCCCGTAGAAAATGGAAATATTTTACCACTAAAGGTTATTCCAGATGGATCAAATGTTTGTATGGTAGAAATTTCTCCTGGTGATGGTGGAAAGATTTCAAGAACATCTGGTACATCATGTATATTAGTTCAAAAAACAGATAAATATGCAATATTAAAATTACCATCTGGAAAAACAAAGATGGTCAATTTATATTCTAGAGCAATATTTGGAACAGTTGCCGGAGGTGGAAGAACAGATAAACCATTTGTTAAAGCTGGAAATAAATATTATTTTAAAAAAGCTCATCATAGAAATTGGCCAATTAGTAAACCAACTGCAAGAAATGCTGCAGATCATCCATTGGGAGGTAAACATAAGAGAAGTAAGGGTGGAATGAAACCATTACCTAAGCATGGATATCCAATAAAGTATGGTAAATATGGCTCAAGAAGAACCGGAAGAAAGAAAGCAATATAAAATGGCACAAGAAAACATTTGGTTGGTTAGCTTAGAGGAATATATAAAAGTGGGTGTTCATATAGGTACAAAGATAAAGAATAAACAAACAAAAAAGTTTATTGCTAGAATAAGATCTGATGGATTGGCAATTATAGATGTAATAAAATTGGATGAAAGATTGAGATTATCAGCAAAATTATTATCTAAATATGAACCATATCAAATATTAGCAGTTGGAAGAAGAGAAACTGCAAGAAAACCACTCCAAATGTTAAATAAGTATACTGGAATAAATGTTTATCCAAAGAGATATCCTCCCGGATTATTAACAAATCCAGCTTTAGATATATTTAAGGATGTTGATGTTGTTATAATAACAGATCCTATACTTGATAGAAATGCTTTATTGGATGCATATAGAACTGGAAAAATAACAATTGCTTTTGTTGATACAAATAATTCTTTAAGTTATATAGATATTGCTATACCGGCAAATAATAGAGGGGCAAAATCTTTAGCCTTATTATATTATATTATTGCTAGAGAATATTTAAGAAATAGGGGACTATTATCTAAGAGAGGAGAATTACCTATATCTTATGAAGAATTTATGGAGAGGGGTTTGGAAGAGGAAGAAGAATAATTTTATATATTAAGGAATTTTATAATATTATATGGCATTGGATTTTATAAAGAATCTTTTTGGAAAAAAGGATAATGAAAATTATGATATAAACCAGCCGGGAGATTTTATGAATTACCCACCAGGAGGACCAGGAAATTTTCCTCCAGGTCCATATCCAAATGAACCATTACCACCACCTCCAATACCACCAGTTCAAAATCAAAATGCATTTCAACAAAACCAATTCCCAGGACAATTAAATCCTCAAGCATATTTACCGAATTTTCCACAAAATTATGGCTATAATAATCAATATCCAAATCAGATAGATTATAATGCAATACAGATGCTAAATACAAAATTAGATACAATTGCAACAAAGTTAGATAATATAATTGCTCTATTAAACAATTTACTCCAATATTTTCAATATTATAGGCGTTAATGAATTTATATCAAATTTTTTATCAATATTTTATATATCCAATAATAGGATATCAATATCAATATAATATATATAATACGTTTTTATATGGATTATTATTTGTTGTAGGTTTTATTCTTTTTTATTATCTCTTTGTAAAAAATAAAAAAGTAATTATTGATAGATATTTTTTATTAGATCTAATTATTTTAACTATAATATTTATTATTCCAAGGGTAAATATTGATCTTGGTTATACAATAAAAACATATCTATTATTTACACCTCTATTAGAACTATGGATCTTAATATCTTTTTTACCAGTTATATTTTTATATAAATATAGAAAATATTACTTATATATATTATTGGTAATTTTAATATTAGAAATTCCTTTTTTTATTTTTGGAAAGCCAATAAATATATTACCATTTTTAATATTCATTTTATTATTTTCTATTTTAATTTATTTATCATATAGAGAAAAATTATTCTATTTATCAATATTTGGAGAAACATATGAGACTATTTTTTCAATTATCTCAATATATTATTTTAATTTACAATCTGAACATCAGTTATTAAATATCCTTATCTTTCAATATAGTAATCCATTATTATTTTATGGATTAAAATTATCTTTAACATTATTTATTACCATTTATACAAAATATTATATAAAGGATGATCTAAGAAATGTAATATATACAATGTTATTTTATTTAGGATTTCTACCAGGCTTAAGAACTAGTCTTATAGATATATTAATATGAAATATAGGGAAATATGGAAAGTATATGGAAAGGTATTTGATAAAAATACATTATACTATTTAGATAAATTGTATAAAGATCATTATATAGAAGATGATTTAACATTAATATCTGAAGGTAAGGAGGCAATTGTTGTAAGGTCTGGAAAATTTGCAATAAAGATATATAAAATAATGTCAATAAGCTATAAAGAACAGATAAATTATTTAAAAGCAGATCCAAGAATATATAAATTTCCAAGAACAAAGATTGGGATAATATATACATGGGTAAAAAAAGAATATATGAATTTAAGAAAAATGTATAAAAATTTGGTAAGGGTTCCAATTCCGTACTTATATAAGGGAAATATATTAGTAATGGAATATATAGGTTATGAAAAAGGGCCATTATTATTACATGATCGTTATGATTCAATTGAAAATAAGGAAGAATTATTTTTCGATATATTAGATCAATATAAAAAAATATATAATAAAGCTAAATTAATTCATGGAGATTTTTCAGAATATAATATAATTATATTTAATAATTTTCCATATATAATAGATGTATCTCAATCAATACCAATCGATTCTCCATATTCTGAAGAATTTCTTAATAGAGATTTAAACAATATATTAAATATATCAAAAAAGCTGGACTTAAATTATGATATAAAATATATAAGAGAGTACATTGGTATTTAAAAATTATTCATAATTTTCTATATAATGGATGTTAAAGAACTTGAATTACAAATGTTAATAGAAGAAATAAGTAAATATAACGGTAGAGCTACAGAACTGATTTCATACTATATACCAGCTGGATATGATTTAATCAAGGTTCTAGATCATCTAAGTTATGAATATTCAACTGCACAAAACATTAAGGATAAAAATACTAGACAACATGTAATGGATGCATTGGCAAAAATTATAAATTATTTAAAGGGATTGAAAAAGAATCCAGATAATGGTTTAATAATATTCTGTGGAAATATTTCAAATAGACCGGGAGATGTTGATATAAGGTTATGGGCAATAGAACCTCCAGACAAATTAAATATTAGATTATATAGATGTGATTCTAGATTTGTATTAGATCCGTTAAAAGAACTAATATCACCAAAACAAATATATGGATTAATTGTTTTAGATAGAGGGGAAGCTTCTATAGGAGTATTAAAAGGTAATCAACTAATAATATTAGAAAATAAACAATCATGGGTTCCTGGTAAAATAAGAGCAGGAGGACAATCTTCTGTAAGATTTCAAAGACTAATAGAACAAGATGTTCATTTATGGTTAAAATATTTAGCAGAGGAAATTAGAAACTATTTTGAAAAAGATTTAGATAAATTGGTTGGTATTTTGGTTGGAGGACCTGGATTGCTTAAAGAACAATTTGTTAATGGTGATTATTTACCATATAATCTTAAACAAAAAATTCTGGGTGTATATGATACAGCATATTCAAATGAATATGGATTAAAAGAATTATTGGAAAGGGCAAAAGATGTATTAGAAAAAACAGAATATATAAAAGAAATAGAATTAACAAAATTATTTTTTGAACATCTTGGAAAAGGTACTGGTCTGGTAGTTTATGGATTTGATGATATAAAAAAAGCATTAGAAATTGGTGCAGTAGATACAATATTAATATCTGAAGATTATAAAGATAAAATTAAGGAATTAATCGATTTAATAGGACAAACAAATGCAAAGGTTGAAATAATATCAAAAAATCATCCTGAAGGGGAACAATTTTCAAACTTTAAAATAGGTGCAATATTAAGATTTAAAATATGATAGATTATAATAAAATATTATCTAAAATAAAACCATCTGAAGAAGAAAAAAGTAAAGTATATAATATAATAAATGAATTTTTTGATATATTAAGATCAAATAATTTAGAACCATTTTTGGGAGGGTCTTTTGCAAAGGATACATGGATAAAAAATGATTTTGATGTAGATACTTTCTTATTATTTAAAGATGATAAAAATATATCTAATATTGTTGAAAATGTATTAAAGAAAGAGAATTTAGATTATATAAGGATAAGAGGTTCTAGGGATTATTTTAAAGTAAGTTATAAAGGTTTAATATTTGAATTAGTCCCGATATTAAGGATAAATGATATAAAGGAAGCTAAAAATACTACAGACCTTTCCCCATTTCATGTTAAATATGTAATAAGTAAATTAAATGAAAAAATGAAGGATGAAGTTAGATTACTAAAATTATTTACAAAAAATATAAATGTTTATGGAGCTGAATCTTATGTTAGAGGATTTTCTGGATATGCAGTAGAACTAATATTAATAAATTATGGGTCTTTTGAAAATACAATAAAAAATGTATCTAATTGGAGACCAAAAGTAATAATAGATTTAGAAAAATATTATAAAAACTATGATGAAATAAAGAAAAATTTATCGAAAGATAAAATAAAATCTCCAATAATAATAATTGATCCAACCGATAAATATAGGAATGTTGCAGCTTCAGTTTCTTTACAAAAATTTTCAGAATTTATATATTATTCTAGGATGTTTTTATTATCTGAAGATAAAGAAAAATTCTTCTTTAATAAAATATATATGAATTATGATAAAATAAAAAGATTGGCTGAAAAATATAATGTAAATATAATATATTTAAAAATTGAAGGAGATTCAAATAATAAAGATATAAAAAATAGTAAAGCTTTATCATTATTTAATAATATTAAAAAATGGATAAATAATATTGGATTCAAAATTTTCAATTGTTATTATTTTTTTGATGAAAATTATTTATATGGTTATATATTATATTATCCAGATAAATTACCAGAATATGAAATAAGAGAGGGTCCATTGTTATGGGAAGAAAAAGACTATGATAGATTTTATGAAAAACATAAGAATGAAGAATTAATAATTAGAAATGGAAAAATATATGCAATTACAAAGAGAAAAATAAACGATATATATAAAGCATTAGAATTTATAATAAACAATTATAAAAACAGTATTGGGAAAAAAGTTAAGTATTTATATATTAAGATAGGGGAAAAAGAAATTGAAATTAAGTATTAGTTATATTTTTAAAAAATAATAAAAAAATTTTTATATGAGTAAAATTTCTACTGGAATATATCCTATAGATAAATTATTAGATGGAGGTATTGAAACAGATATTATTACATCATTTTATGGTCCTTCTGCATCTGGAAAAACAAATATTGCGATAATAAGTTCTTATAATGTTTCCAGATTGGGAAAAAAGGTAATATATATAGATACAGAAGGTGGTTTTTCTCTTGAAAGATTAAAACAAATTGCAAAGGAAGATTTTGAGAATTTAATGAAAAATATATTATTATATAAGCCTGTAAATTTTTCTGAACAAAAAAAGGCAATATATTTAACATATGATTATGTAAAAAAGAATTCTAATGATATTGGATTAATTGTTGTAGATTCTATATCAATGCTATATAGATTGGAAAGAGGTGATAGCAATGTAAATGAAGTAAATATAGAACTTGCAAAACAATTACAAATATTTTCAGAAATTTCTAGGAAATATAATATACCAGTTCTAGTTATAAATCAAGTATATTCATTGTTTGATAATAAAGATACAATTGGGGTTGTTGGGGGTGATCTAATAAAATATTGGTCAAAATGTTTGGTTGAATTGAGAATTTTAGATAACGGTATTAGAGAAGCAATATTAAGAAAGCATAGATATTTACCAGAGGGAATATCTATAAAATTCAAAATAGTAAATGATGGAATTATTGAATATAAAGAAGTCTAAGAATTAAATTTTTTTATTATTTCTTCAGCCTCTTCTTTTGATAATTTATGGGTATGCGGATTAAGTATATTTTTATATCCATTTTCATTATATTGTGGTATTATATGTATATGTGCATGAAATACTACTTGTCCTGCCTTTTTTCCATTATTTACTATTATATTATAGTCCTTTGATATTTTTTCTTCAAATAATTTTAAGAACTTTGTAAAACTCCAATAGAAATTCTTTATATATTCATCATCAATATTTGATATCCTATCAAAATGCTTTTTTGGTACAAATAATGTATGTCCTTTATTTACTGGATTTATATCTAGAAATGCTATAGAATATTCATCTTCATATAATATATATGAGAGTATTTCTTTATTTATTATCTTACAAAATATACATTCCTCCATAAAAATTTAATATATAAAAATTTTATATATTTAATATCTCCTCTAATACTATTTTTATGTCTTCACTATCTGCTACGTATTTAAACTTACTAAATACATTTGAAAAAATAACTTTTTTATCATTATTATTTATGGATTTTACATATTCTTCAATTTCTTTCCTTAATTCTTCTCTATTTCTTTTATATAAACTATTTTCTCTTATTATATCTTCAATATCCTTATTATATTTAATATAATGATAATATATTATTGGAATTGCATTTTTTACAATCTTTTTATCTTTTAAATAATCTTTTATCTTATATATAAAATCTAAATCAAATTTTTCTATTTTTTCTTTAAATAAGCTTTCCGTATCTCCAATCATTTGAAAGAATAAATAATATACAATATTTGGATCTATATCAAAAGATATTTTTATTATATCATATATATATTCAATCCATATTATATCTTCAATTTGTTTTTCATTATATCCAAAAGATTTTAACATTTGTTTAATAAATTCTGGATCAATAGAATTTAATATTGTTTTACCTTCATTTAACAATTTAATATATAAATCTCTGTCAAATTTTTTTAAATAGTATATATCAAATGTTTCTTTAATATCTCCATAATTTATATAATATCTCATTATATTGTATTCATTGTCTTCAATAATATCTTTATTAATATATATATAAGGATGATCTGTTTCTGGATACATCCTTTCAGAGCCAGGTTGAGGTCTTAAAAAAGATGTGGTTCCATCATCATTTGCCTGTCTAGTATCCTTTGGTACTCTTTTAATTGATTCATTTATTCTATTTATTATTAAACTAAAAACCTTCCTTGCTATTTCGTAATCTTTTGATATTAATAATATAAAAGCATCTTCATCTGAGCAGTTTAACATTCTTTTAACATTTTTAACTTCCTCTTCAGATATTCCATAGTTTGGTAATTCATCCGAATGTAATATCCCTTTTAATCCAAATCTTTTTGCAATATCAGAAAATTCGGTTCCTATTCTTCTATTTGGTAATATTTCAAATCCAATCATTCCTTTCATTTTATCAAGTTTTATTCCATATACTCTTGCTCCATTATCTATATTCGTTTTAACTAGTTTTGATTTTGTGTCTTTAAATATTTCGGTTAAATCATATATCTTAACCTTAAATATCATTAAATATAAATTTAAATAAAAAATAAAAAATTATTTTTTACCCTTTGCCTTTGATGCTTTTTCCTTCTTTGCAACCTTTGAAGAATATTTATTTAATAATATTTGTAAGTTATGTATTATATTTTCTAATTCTATTATTCTAAAATTCTCCTTTTCAGTCAATAACGATCCACATTCTTTACATATAAAATCATTTTCATATGCATCATCGAAGTTATATGCACTTCCACACTCATTACAATAATATAATGTTTTTGGTGTATTTTTAATTTCTTCATTAATTCTATTAATCTCTTTATTAATTAATAAGCTAAATAATTTTTCTTTATCTTGTACTCTGTTCCCCCATCTGAAATCAAATTTTCCATTATTATTTATTATGCTTATTGGATATACTATATTATTTTCCTCTAATATATATAATAGTTTCCTAATTTCTTCTTCCTTTATCTTTAATTGTCTCTTTATTTCTCTTTCTGTAAATTCATTTTTATCCGCTATATATTCTAATATTCTTAAATAGTTTTCATTTAGCAAGTAGCTCATAATACCTATAAGGTTTTTTGACATTTATAAACATTGTTGATTAACATCATGTTAATCATATTTAATATAACGTTAATGAATATCTTTCTCAAAATTTATAAATATTAACTCTATGTTAAATGACGTTAACAAAATGTTAATATATAAACTTGGCAAAATTGTTTTGTATAATATTTGATAGTTCTTCTAGATCTATTTTTCTTATATCTGAAATTAATTTATAAAGATCTTTTAACATATCTGGATGAAGTATAATACCTTTATAATTATATGGACCATCAGATTCTGTTATTATATTTTTTATATTTGCAATCTCTATATATTTTCTATATTTTTCATTTACTATTGTTGCAACATTTATTCCTATAAAATATCCTTTATCGATTATCTCTTCTAGTAATTTTTCATCCCCACTATACCAATGAAAATATGCCTTTTTAATATCATACTTTATTAAAAGATCGTATACATCATTTGAAGCATTTGGAGTATGAAGATTTAGATTTAGATCATATTCCTTTGCTAAATTTAGGAATTTTTCAAAAATTTCTTTCTGTTTTTCAAATGTTTCTGGTTTAAATTTTTTATCTAATCCGATTTCTCCAAGTATTTTTATTTTATTATCCTTTATTATATCTTCTATTATTTTAAATGTATTTTCATTTATTTTTTCTATATTCCAAGGATGAATTCCTATGGCAGGTATTACATTTTCATTTAATTGAGATAAAACTAAATTTTTTAATGAAGATTCTAAGTCTTCAGAGACTGATAATATTGTTATATCTTTATTTTTTATTATTCTCTTAATTTCTATCTCATTGAATTTATATAGATGACAATGAGAATCAATATACTTCATGTTATATTTAATTGTTTATTTTGATAATATACATTAATTATCGAACAATTATCATCCAATACTATATAATTACTATTATTGCATAAATTCAAATTATTATTCGATACTTCACATCCCCAATTATATGCATTTGGATAAGAGATCCAAGATTGATATAATACTGAATTTTCTGATACTAGACAAGTATTACTTAAGTTATTTATAGATAAATTGTACTTTGCATATATACATAGATCTTGACAATATTGTGCAATCTGGGATATTTGATATAATTCATTCTGATTTAAGTTCTGGTTATTATTTATTGGATATAACAATGGAGCAATTGTAAATCCTAATGCTAATAATATTAATAGCATCAACCCAACTATTATAGTTTCCCTTCTATCCATCAATAAAATTTATTAAAAAGGATTAAAAAATTTAAGGTTTTCTAATGGAATCTCTTAAAGATTTTAATTCATCTACTGTTTCTCTTAATTCTTTTGTAGATTCAGATATGGCAGGTATCATTGTTCTTATCAATCTATGTAATGCTTGTATTTCCGTTGTTGCTTCTTGCATTCCTTTATCATATTCTTCTAATTTCCTAGTTGCTAAATTATTTATTTCAGTTATTTTATTGTCCAATTTATCTATTTGTTCTTGCATTTTATTAATAAGATATTCTACTTTCTCTTTCCATATTTTTATTTGTGATAATTCATCATGTACTTCATTCAATTTATCTTTTAATATTTCATTTATTGTATTGTTTATATATTGTTCAAGTCTTTCATCTATAGCAGAACCACCTTGTCCAAATTCTGGTTGACTTTGAATTTGTTGTTGTGGTGGTGGAAATTGACTTGGACTTGGAGTTGGTTGTGGTGGTAAGTTCCATGACTGATTAAACTGATTTGGAATACTTTGTTGTAATGGCATTTGTTGATTTGTTTGACCAAAAGAAAAATTCTGATAATTATTTGCCATGGGATTAATATTATTACTTTGCTGAAATTGATTGAATGGTCCATTATTTTGTTGCATTGGATTATTAAAGTCCTGAAATAGGTTGTCTAAATTCTGTTGGTCACTCTGATCTTTATTACCTTTCTTACTAAATATACCAAGTAAGCTTCTCATAATTCTTAATAAAAATATTGAATATTATAAATTTAACCTTTCTGATTGTATAGGTTATCAAGATATTCCATAATTTTTTCTTTTACTAATTTATCCAGTTCTTTCTTAGTAACAAAATCAAATGGATTTATGTAATCTAGAATGGAATTTATAATTTTTAATTGATCTGTAGTAGCAAAATTTGATAACTCATCCGTTATTGCCTTTATTTTTATTTCTATATCATTTATTTCTTGTTTTATATCATTTATTTCTTTCTTAATATTTTCTATCTCTAATTTAAAATCATCTAAAGAACTTCTGGTAGTTACATCCATAGTCTGCAATATATTATTGAACATTGAAATTTTCTCTTCTAAATATTTTAATCTCCTAAGCGTCTCTGGATCATTCATAGTAAAACTATTATATTTTAATATATATTAATCTTTATATGCTAAATAATTTACAATATGAAATTAAAATGAATGGAAAAGAAAGAGTATTATATGTAAATGCTAAAAATTATAATAATATTGCTACAATTGAAGATGACCCAAATATAATGGAATATATATTAAATACATTGTCTATAGATCCATTTGTAAATACTATAATAATTGAGCAAGATGAAAATATAGAATATTATGAAGATAGTATAAAAGTATTAAATAGTTTTCTTGATGTATATCTCTCTATTAAAAATAATATATCAGAATATTATAGATATTTATTAACTGGGAATCCATTATATTCAGAAATAAAAACTATAATAGATTATTTGGATAAGGGATATTTGAGGGATCCAATTGGTACATATATATTTATAAGAAGAATGAAAAGAAAATTAATGTCATTATTAAAAAATAATAAGGATTTAGAAAATCAAATATCAAATTTAATATCATTAATAGATAATTTTTTAATAAAATTTGAATCATCGCCTTTATATAAATATATTAAACCATTTCTAATTGGATATCAAATTGGAAATAGAGAAATATATAGAAGAATATTATTGGGGGATATAAAACCAAAATTTATAGATACAAAATATATAAATAAAATTTCAGAAAGTTATAATATTGTAGATTCTTATAGATTGGATAAAAATACAGAAGTTTTTATATTAAAAAATCCTGAAGAAACAGTTTTTAGATATTATATATTTCCAGAAGAATATAAAATATTCTCTGAAGAAACATTTTTATCCCATAAGGCAATAGAAATTTTACAAGAATATGAACCTAGAAAGGAAGATTATTTAGATGTAGAAAGATTAAGAGAAATATATAATAATATACTAAATAATATAATAACAAAATTAATGTCTATATATAATATAAATATAGATAAAAATAGGTTGGAATTAATTAAGAGTATAATTATTAGATATACAATTGGTTTTGGAATAATAGAAAAGATAGTATTAGATGAAAATTTAGAAGATCTATTTATAAATCCACCAGCAGGTATAACTCCAATATATTTACATCATTCTAAATATGAAATGTGTGTTACAAATGTAACTCCAACCAGAAGGGAGGTAGAATCTTGGGCTACAAAATTGAGGTTAATATCTGGAAGACCATTTGATGAAGCAAATCCAGTTTTAGATACAGATTTAGTAATTGGAAATAATATATTACTAAGAGTTGCAGCATTATCACCACCATTATCTCCTTTTGGATTATCATATATAATTAGAAGACATAGAAGCAAACCATGGACCTTACCTTTATTTATAGATAATAAAATGCTAAATTATCAGGCTGCAGGCTTATTATCTTTTTTAGTTGCAAATGGAAGGACAATTTTGATTGCGGGTACAAGAGGGAGTGGTAAAACATCACTATTAACAGCTTTAATGTTGGAAATACCTAAAAAAGTTAGGATAGTAACTGTAGAAGATACTTTGGAAATACCTGTAGAATTTTTCAGATCAATGGGGTATAATATAGTTCCTATGAAAGTTAGAAGTCCATTTTCACTAAAATCCGGAGAATTATCAGCTGAGGAGGGTTTAAGGGTATCTTTAAGAATGGGGGATAGTGCTATAATTGTTGGGGAAGTTAGATCAAAGGAAGCTTTAACATTGTATGAAGCTATGAGAGTTGGTGCTGTAGCAAATACAGTAATGGGTACTTTACATGCAGAAAGTCCTTATGGAGTATATGATAGAGTTGTAAACGATCTTGGAGTTCCTAAAACATCATTTAAAGCTACAGATGTAATAGTAATTGTAAATCCAATTAAAGAACCTTCAGGGTTAAAAAGATATAGAAGGGTATTAAGGATAACTGAAGTAAGAAAATTATGGGATCAGGATCCATTAAGAGAAAAAGGTTTTGTTGATTTAATGGTTTATGATGCGGAAAAGGATAATTTAGAATCAACATTAGAATTAATAAATGGAGATTCTGATATATTAAAAGCTGTTGCATCTAGGATAAGATATTTGTCAAAATCTTGGGAAAGGGTATGGAATATGATAGAAACAATAGGTTTGTCAAAAAAAATATTAGTAGATATAGCAAGAGAAAAAAATAGAAAGGATATTTTAGAAGCAGATTTTGTTTCTACATATAATGAAGTGTTTTATCAATATGTAGACAAAAGTATTAAAGAATATAATGAAATTGTAAAAGACTATATATTAGATAATATGAAGAAATGGATATATCAGAAGTTGAGTTAAATAGATTAGATACTCAGAATTTAGAAGATAAATTAAAATTATATAAATATATATATTTTGGTAATAAATTAAAATATTATGAAAAAATTGTTAAAACATTTGGAAATATAATAAAGATCAAATCAAATAATAATAAAAGAAGAAATTTTGAAAAGATAAATGAAGAAATACTTTTAGATGTAAATATTGATCAAATAGATTCAGCAGCAATATTTTTTCTAATATTGTTTATCTTTATAGGAATAATACCTTCAATAATAATATCTCCTTTATATTTCATACTATTTACTTCTTTTAGTGTATTATCTTACGTATTGATCGATTATTATTATATTATTTTATACAATAATTTATATAACAAGAAGAAATCTCAATTAATAAGTCTATTATTATTGTTAGCTATTAAATTAAGACAAAATCCAAATATAGAACAAGCCATGTTATTTGCTGCAAAAAATATTAATTTACCATTAAAATTAGATTTGTTAAGATTGTTAAGAGATATATATAATAGAAAATATGTTTCTGCATCAGAAGCTTTAATAGAATATTCAAGATCTTGGGAAAAAAATGCAAAATTCTTCTATCTTGGTATTATGCTAATATTAAGTGCTTTATATGATCCAGATAAGGATAGGAGGAATTTCCAGATAGATAAATCTATAGAAGAGGCTTTGGACGAATTGGTAAATGAACTATATGAATTTTCTAGGGAAATAAGATCTACAATAAATCTTGTATCTATGTTGGGTATAACTTTACCAGTTATGTTATTAACAGTATTTCCTCTTGCATCAATATTCTTAGAAAATATATTTAGTCCTGCTATTTTATTTATATTATTTGATGTTTTAATACCATTTATAGCATTTTATTCAATTAACTATTCAGTTTCCTCAAAAATTATTAATGTTTTTTCAAATGATGATATATATCTGTTTTATTATTTAAAGAGAGAAGATTTAACAAATAAATTAATATCAATAGCCAGTGGACTTTCAGTAAGTATATTACTATTTTTCATAATCTTTTTTATAATATATCAATATTTGTATAAATTTAATGTTTCAGGAATATTATTATCAGAATTTTTAGTATTTTTAATGGGTTTATCTATTTCATTAATTGCTTTTATTTACTATTCACATTATAAAGATTTATATAAAAATTTAGAAAGAATAGGGACAGATTTACCACCATTTTTATTATCTTTAAGTTCTGCATTAAATGAAGGTTATCCACTTGAAAAGGCGATGATATATGTTTATTCCAAATATAAAGGTAGCCCAATTGGGAATTTTATATCGATAGTATATAGAAATTTAAGGACGGGTTTATCATTTTATGATTCAATATTTGATATTAAATATGGAGCTCTATCTAAAATTCCATCATCTCAATTGAGAGCTACAATGGAATTATTATATGAAGCCAGCAGTCAATCTCCTTCCGAAGCTGCTGCTATAACTGGTATAATTGCAAAATATTTTTTATTAATATCAAAAGTAAAGGAGAGAATTAAGGATCTTGTGGCAGAAGATTTATCTCAATTAAAATCTTTATTAAGAATTTTAGCTCCAATTATTTTAGGAATAGTGGGTGCAGTTAGTGTAATGGTTATAGAGATTTTATATAAATTATCTTTTCAATTCAGTCAAATATCAAATCTAACTTCATCTAATTCCGATGTTTCCCAATATATAAATTCATTACCAAATGTTATATTTAATATATTTAACTTAAATTCTATTACAGCTCCTCCTTCAATGATAATTATAATTGGAATATTTAATTTAACAATAGCTTTTGTAATTATATATGCAATTAATAGTATAGAAAATAGTGGAGATAAATTGGGATTCTATTATTATTTATACAAATATTATATAATGAATATAACAATATTCTTTATATTCTCTACATTATCTACAATAGGATTATATATGTTTGTACAGGGAATATTAAATATTAACTACTTTATCTAAATTTTTTATTAGAATATCAATTGTTATTCCATTTATATTATTATCTATTACATCATCAATCAATCTTGGACATGCGGAAAAAATCCAGAAATCTATATATGGAAAATTTAATAATTGTAAAATATCGATTGTATCTCCAATAAATAAGTATAAATTTTTTCCAGATTTTTCCAATTTATCTCTAACCTTTAATGTTTCTAAATAATAATATTGTCCGGGCTTTATAGATAATATTATCCCAATATTCTTTGAATTTTTTATTTTATTTAATAAAAATTCGATAATTTTATCGAAATTATAATCTGGTTCATAAACTTTTATTTCTCCATACATAGGATCATAGACAATTACCTTTTTCTTTAATTTTCTTATAATATTTTCTGCATGAAATTTCCCATTTCCAATTAATAATACTGTATCTATATCATTTATATTTGCGGGTTCTGAGTAACATCCTAAAACATTTATTCCATATAATCTCTCTTTTAATATTATTTCATAATCTTTCTTTAATACTTCATAAATTTTTTTAGCATATTCAGAATATTGTGTTAAAGATATTAGGGCAAATTTCTTTGGTAAATATTTTTTCAATTCATCCAAATTTTTAATTTCTTTTAATTTATATTTTGTTGGTATATTTATTATGTCCATCAAACTTATAATTAAAAAAATAAATAAAAATCTAATGATAGATGTTATAAATGCAAAAAAACTTGCAGAAAAATACAAGAAATTATATGGAAAATCTATAATATTAAAAAGGGATATAAGTGGGTATACTCCTCCATCAAATTTAATTAGTTCAATCAATTATCCAAAGCTATCTTTAGGTATATTGACATCTTATAATGAAAATATAGAATTATATGACAATCCAATATATTGGGCAAAGAATAATATAGATGTTGAAGAAATTATAAAGAGTAGAATAAGTTTAATAAATGCAAAGAAAGTTGTAGATGCAAATTTACCAAGAAAAAATGATAATTTATATAATGAAGTTTTAGATTCCATGTTATCAGTTAAATCAATAAATTTAGAAATATATCTAAATAAAATAAGTGAGAATATAAGAATTTCGAAGATAATTGGTTTATATGGATATTCTGGAATAATAGATAGAATAAAAATAAATGAAAATCCAAAAATACCAAAAGAAATATATAAAATAGAAGAAATGAAGGCTGAAGATTCTATATACTATTTATATAAATCTGGAATGTCAGATTATTATTTATCAAGATTGTTTTCAATGGGTTTTTTTGGATATAAAATAAATAGAAAATTGGTTCCGAGTAAGTGGGCAATAACAGCAGTTCATGAAATTTTAGAGAAAAAAATAGAGGAAGAAATAAAGGATTATTCTAAAATTAATGATAAATATTATTTATTCTATTATTCTCTATATGGAAATGATTTTTATGGGGTATTTTTTCCAGGTAATGGAAATTGTGAATTAATAGAAACATTAATACCAGGTTCCGTATATAATTTAAACTCTAAATATAGTATAATTGGTAGAGATGATGAATCTGGAGGTTATAGTGCACTAAAATTATCTTTTGCAGAATTTATGAGAAATTATAAGATGATTGGAAATTTAGTTGTATTTAGATTTGTAACAAGAGAATATAAAGTTCCTTTGGGTGTTTGGGTTGTTAGAGAAGGGACAAAATATATGCTAAATAATTTCGTAGAAAAATTCGATAATTATAATGAACTAATATCATATTTAAACAATAAATTTATGAATAAATATAATGTTTCTGTATATAAATTAAAAAAATATAGTAATTTATTAAAGCAGAAATCAATTTTTAATTTTATTTAAATAATATTTTATTATTTTATCTCCATAATAATGTATATTTTCTATTATTTTCCCTTTCTCTATTTTTATAGCATCATTACTATCATATAATGCTCTTCCAATTGCCAATAATTTATTGTCTTCAGATATTATCAATATTATTTCATCTTTTTTGAAATCTGAAAATTCAACTATTCCAGGTCTAAATACATCTGCACCATTTAATATTTTTTCTTTTGCTCCGATATTTACTTTAATATAATTCATATTTGTTTCACATTCATTTATCAAAAATATTGTTGGATATATTTTATTATCTTTTATAAATGCTATTGGAATATTATTATATATGTAAATATTATTTTCTTCATCTAAAAAAATGTTTTCGTTTTTTAATTTTTCACATTCTATTTTATAATCGTTTTTTAATATCTCAATCAAATTTTTTCTCGATTTTTTATCTAAACTTTTCATAGAAATATATATAAGTATTTAATTTAAAAATTAATAATGGTTAACTTTGATTATAAAACGCCAAATTTGTTGGAAATAATATTGCTGATAGGATTTTTTATTAATATGATATTAGGATATCTTTTATTATTTAAGAGCATAGAATTACCACTTGGATTACAAAGTTCGGCTGCTACAGTTATAGCATCTTTATTTACATGGTTGGGGGTATTGTGGTTAGCTGTAATTGCAATATTAATAGAATATACTAGAAAAGATATAATAGAATTAAAGGAAAAGCTTGAAAAGAAGAAATAATTATATTTTTAATTTTAATTCAATAATATCTTTATCTTCTAATTTATAATTTAATCCAGCTCTTATAATCATATTTTCTCTAATTATTTTTGCATATCTAAATTTATCTATCCATTTTTTATTTATTTTTTCAATAAAATCTTTTATAGTAGATTCTTTATTTAATATTACACAATGATCTGAATCTATTGGTTTTATCCTTATTAAATCTAAATCTCTAATTATATTTTCCAATATTTCTTGTAAATTTACATCTTTAAAATCATCAAATTTATTATATATTATTTTATATTTATTATTTGGAATTGTACTAAATTCAATTATTCCTTCGGAAAATTTATTTATTCTTTCCAATTGTTCCTTTATATCTCTTTTTTCATCTAATATTAATATATAATAATCAGATAATGATAAAATTGATCTAAACTTTCTTTCAAATGTAGATGGGATTTCAACAAATTGATAATATATACAATTATAAAATATGGTGCCAATTGATGGGTTTATTGTAGAAAAAGGTATTTCACTTACTTCAATATTTGCATTTGTAAATTTCCTTAAAAAATAACTTTTTCCAGAATTTTCTATTCCCAATATACTTATTAAAATATCACCAGATTTTTCTATTAATTTTATACCACCCACACCTTTTTTATATTTACCTCCTTCAATTATTTTTTCATATTCAGATATTTTTTTATTTATCCATGCAATTAAATGTTCAGATCCTTTATGTTTTGGGGCAGTTTTTAACATTTCATATAAATATTTTAATTTTTCTTCAGGAGTTTTAGCATTTTCATATTTTTCTTTGGCAGCATAAAATTCTGGCCCAGCATTTGTTACCATATTATATGTAATCTCCTATTTGAATAAAAAATTACTGGTATATGTAATTTCTTTAATATCATCCTTAAATTTTTATCTAATGTACATACAATGAATTTATCAGATAATGCAGTTTTTATTATAAGTCTATCTGTTTTTTCATAATTTTCTTTTGTCTCTATAATATTTATATTACTCTTTTTTATATATTCTAATACTAAATTATATATCTTTTTCCATTTTTCTGATTTTGAACTATTTATCTTATTTTCAATTTCAATAATATTTTTTCTTAATGTATAAAAACCTTCATATTCAATATTATTTCTCATTAAAAAATCTTTTAATTCATTTATTACATCAAAATTTTCATAAAATGGAATAAAAAATATGTTTGTATCAATTAATATTTTATATTTCATAATAGTTTACCAATTGCAAATATCTTCCATCTTTTATTAATATTTCTCAATACTATTACTTTATCATCTTTATATCCAAGAACTGGTTTATTTAATTTTATAGTAATTACATTTCCTTTTTCAATGTTTTTTATAATTCCATCAGAAATTATATTATACAATCCTACAATTACTGTTTCTCCCTTTTGAATTTTCTCATTTTCATTAAATAGTTCTTTTACTACATCATATTTTACCTTTATTTCATCATATTGTGGAGGTAATTTATTCGTATATCCAGCAATTTGACCTGCTAATGTATCATCTTTTGTAACTGAAGGATCTAGACTTGTTCCAATTCCGGCGGTTCCCCTTGGTAATATTTCTTCCACATCACTATTACCTTGTTTTAATGAAACTATTCTTGTTTTTATAGGAATCCATTTATTATTAATAAATAATCCCGGTCTTATTTCTATTTCATCATTTAATTTTAATTTACCTTTCAGTAAACTTCCTCCTAAAATCCCTCCAACCAATTTTTCTATATCTGTACCAGGTTTATTTACATCAAAAGATCTTGATATTAAAAATATTGGATCTGAACTTTCATCTTTTTCTGGTTTTGGTAAATTAATCAATTCTTCTAATAAATAATTTATATTTACATTATTTATTGCAGATATTGGGATAATTTTTACATTATCTTTATCAATATTTAGTTTATCTAGTAAATTTAATATTTCTTGATAATTTTTCATTGCTTCTTCTTTTGTTACTAGATCAATTTTATTTTGTACAATTATTAATGGTTTATTTCCTAAATATTTAAATCCTACCAAATGTTCTAATGTCTGTGGCTGTGGTACTGGTTCATTAGCAGCAATAACCAATATAGCAGCATCAACAATTGCAGCACCAGTTAACATTACCATTAATAAACTCTCATGACCGGGTGCATCTACAATAGATATTTTTCTAATTGGTTTATTTTCTTTATTACATATTGGACATATCTTTTCTGTAAAATATCCATGTTCTTTACATTTATATATTGTAAAATCCGCATATCCTAGCTTTATTGTTAATCCTCTTTTTATTTCTTCAGAATGTTTTGACAACCATTGATCTGTTAATGATTTTGCTAATGTTGTTTTTCCATGATCAACATGTCCCAGTATTATTATTGATAGATCAGGATATATTATATCATCCATTCACTTATTTTTAATAAAAAAGTTAAAAAATAATAATTTTTATATAAATCTATATATTGTTTTATTTCCTTGATCTAATAAATCTATACCAACTTTTCTAAGTTCCTTCCTTATTTTATCAGATAATTCATAATTTTTATTATTTCTTAATTCATTTCTAATATCTATTATTATATTTAATAAAATATTTGTTAAATTTTCTTTACTTTCTTTTCCATAAAATATATCATCCCATAACCCATAAATTCTTGAAGCAATATTATAGAAATTATATGAAGTAAGGTATAATGTAAATGTTTCAGATCCAATAACATTTTTATTTATATAGTTTGTTGCTTCTAATAATATTCTTGTAGCTTCTCTCGTATTAAAATCATCCTTTATACTATTTACAAACTCTTTTTCATAATTTAATAATTCTTTCCATATTTTTATTTTATTATCATCTAAATAAAATGTTCTATCCAAATTATTTGTTTCATTTACAATTGTTTTGATTGTTGAAGTTATATATCTATAATTTTCTTTTGCTTGATTTATACTTTCTTCATTTATATCAATTGGTTCTCTATAATGATAAGATCCAATATAAAATCTTGTAATATCTTCTCCATATTTATCTAAAAATTCTTTTGCAGGTATTATATTTCCTAAACTCTTACTCATTTTTTCTCCTTTAATTTTTATAAATCCAATGTGTAACCAATATTTTACCCAAGGATTTACATTAAATCTAGCTTCAGATTGTGCAATTTCATTTTCATGATGTGGAAATATTAAATCTTGACCACCAGAATGTATATCAAATTGTGGTCCTAAATATTTTGATGACATTGTAGAACATTCAATATGCCAACCAGGTCTTCCATCTCCAATTTCTGTATTCCAATATGGTTCATCTTCTTTTTTAAATTTCCATAATGCAAAATCATATGGGTGTTTTTTATCTTCTAAGAATTCTGTTTCTTGTTCCCATTGTTCTTTTTTTGTTCCAGACAATTGTCCATAATATGGATATTTATTTATATCATAATATATACTATATTTTCCTTTGTATGCATATCCTTTATTTATCAAATCTTTTATAAAATCTACAATATCATTAATATGTGTTGTAACCCTTGGATTTATATAAAATGGTAAATTATTTAATCTTTTTATTTGTTCTAAATGGTATTTTATATATTCTTCAGGTATTTTTTGCCAGTCATTTAATAAATTTAGTTCTCTTGCTCTTTTTATTATTTTATCATCTATATCTGTAAAATTGCTAATTGCTATATCTATATATCCAAAATATCTGAATATTCTTCTTATAATATCTAAAGAAATTTCTGACCTTAAATGACCTATATGTGATGTATCATATGGTGTTATTCCACAATGATATATTTTTACAAAAGGGAATTCTATTGGCTCGAATATTTCTTTTTTCTTTGTTAATGTGTTATATATATAAATTACACCGATTGGTGTCCATTTCAAATAATTATAAAAATATATTTAAAAAGATATTTTGAATATTATAAAAATGAATAATATTTTTAAGGATATGATAAAAAGTAAAATTGGAATTATTCTAATTATAATATTTTTTATAATTGGTTATTTTTATATTAAATCAATATTCTTAGGTTTGTCATTATATCCAATTTATATAAAAATTCTTGTATACTTATATGTAATTTTATTTTCTTTAAATTTTGCTTTGATATCTTTTATGATAATTAATTATAGGAAATTTTATACAGGAAATATTTTATCATTTATCTCTGCAATATTTGGTTTTGCTGGATTATCTGGATGCTTAGCGGGATGTAGTACAGGTTCATTTGCAGTTTTGGTTGCAACACTTGCCCCAATATTTGGGTTAAATATATTTGAATTTGGAGAAATTCTATTAATTGTCAGTGATATTTTGTTTATAGTGAATTTAATATTTTTGTTGGGATTAAATAAAAGAAAAGATATTAAAAAATTAAAGATTTCAAAAAATAATGAAGAAGATTTAAATTGTCGTAAATGTTGATTTAATAATCGGTTTAGAATAAATAAAATAATTCTATTAATACAGTAAATCTCCTAAAAATTGATTTAATTTAATATATAAAAAACTCTTTATATTATTAATTCTTTTACTTTGTTTTTTAAATATGATTTCTTATATTTTAAAATTTTAGAAGATATAAAATAAAATACGCGGCGGTGCCCGAGAGGCCAAAGGGGGTCGGTTGAGGTCCGATTGGATAAGATCCGCCAGGGGTTCAAATCCCCTCCGCCGCATTAAAATTATATTTTTATAATTCTAAGTATCGGCAAATTAAATTTAGTTGTTATAGATTATTTTAATAATATGATAAGATTATAGCATTATAACTTATTTTATATTCTTTATTTACCTATTTAATCTAAATTATTAACTATCCATAAAAATATTTATAAACTAAAAAAAAACAGATATAATATGAGTATGAAATCTATTTCTCCAATAATAGCAACAATATTAATTGTTGTTATGACTGTTGCAATTGCTGGAATATTTTATGCATTTACTTCAGGTTTATTTGGTTCTTTAACCCAATCATCATCTCAACAAATTCAACAACAATCCCAAGTAACATCTTTTACAATAAATAATGTATATTGTTCAAATAATATTTTATATTTTAATATCTATAATAATGGAAATATACCAATAGATATAAATAATTCTCAAATAATATTTACAGATAATAATGGTAATACTATATCAATAAATGGAAGTAATATTATATGTAATAATGGAAATATAATACCTACAGGAAGTAATAGTTTATGTTATATAGAAAATTATATTTGCTCTTATAGTTATACAGATTATATAAAAACTACTAATTTTGTATATAATGGAATAAGTTATAGTTATAATATACCAAATAATAATAATTTTAATTTAGTTCCTTTTTATCCTTATTTCTTTCAACCAACAAATCTAACAATCTCTAGTAGTAATTCTCAAGGTTACTTAGCACAAACACCTCAGTGTAATATTAACAACAACCCATACAGCGGTGGCGGGTACACAGGAGCCACGGGCACATACGGACTATTTAATTGCATAGCTATCAATTATGGAGCAATATCGGCAGTAGTATGGTTCTACGAACCACCAAGTGGACAAGGAGTAATGCTATCGTATTTAAATACGCAGTATCCCAGTGAATCTACGTGGAATCCTTGGCTTTACATAGGGACAAACGGCCTCCTTTATGCAATGGATTGGTATACTATTGGTACTTGGTATGTATCAACCCCAATAAACACGGGTTGGCACATGGCCGTGATTGAGGAGTGGTACAGCAGTGGTACTTACTACTTAGCTCTCTACCTAGAAGGCAACTATATTGGGCAATCTTCAATAAACAAACTACCCCAACTGTTTGGCGACGGCGGTCCTGACGCATATGACAACATCGGCGCTGGTTTCACAAGATATTATCCGGCTACTCCTGGGGGTTGGTTCTTCTTCAATGGAACAATTGCATATGTAGCTCTTTATAATACAGTACTTAATCAAACCCAAGTTCAACAATTATATCAAGCAGGTTTTCCAAATACATTATTTAGTAATAATTTAGTTATTTCATATATACTAGATCCTACACATTACAATAATAATAGTTATTATTTTATACCATATTATGTTAATACTCAATTAATGAGTCAAATGGGTATTAATTATTATAATGCAATATCAATAACTCCAAGTGGAAATGTAGGTCCAATACCAAGCAGCCAGTTTGTATATGAACCTAATCCCCCAATAAGTTAATAAAGACATAAAAAATATTTGACTAGGATATCATATTTGAATTCTTCTATTCTTTATTCCAAAAACAAATTTATATAAAGATAAATATTAAGAAATTTAATTATTGGGCCCGTAGTCTAGTCGTAGGATGCCGGCCTTGCAAGCCGGAGATCCCGGGTTCAAATCCCGGCGGGTCCACTTTATTTTTTAAAATTATAAAAAATTAAGC
>Ga0081529_122135_pt1 | contig 32568 bp, 29 predicted proteins | sample EchGeymetagenome_FD_71012 | JGI IMG/M metagenome (GOLD analysis project Ga0081529, IMG submission 71012) | Ferrous microbial mat and aquatic microbial communities from Echinus Geyser, Yellowstone National Park, USA - transect B T=78-80 C v2... ...
AGGGGGAGGAAGGCACCCAATGAAACTCCCCATGTCGTGGCTGGGAGTCCATACTCCCTAACCTAGGCGTGGGGAGGGAAATAAGGGGTATGAGGACGAGGGTTGATATGAAATATCATGAAACCCTATGAAAGTCTGACCCCTATCACCTATCACTGAGATACACCTTGAATATTTAGGAGGCGCATTTTCAAAAGTTCCAGATGAGGAGAACGCTTTTGGTCATAGAAACGCTAGCTGGAATATAAACATAGTATCTAAATGGAAAGATCCTAAAGAGACTGAAATAAATCTAAATTGGACTAGAAAATTATCTGAAGAACTAAGCCCTTTTTCAGTTGGACATTATATAAACTATAATGAAGATTCGACAGAAGATATAGTAAAATCGTCTTATAATGAAACTAAATATAAACAGTTAGTTAAAATCAAGAAAAATTATGATCCATATAATATTTTTGTAACTAAGTTTTAAGATAGAAAAGTTTTTATAATATCGCTCACATTACTAACACAACATATTATAGTAATTTGATAAATATTAAAAATTATATAGATATTAAGATAGCTTTATAATTCTAAGATACCACAATAAATTATGGAAATAAGAGAAAATAAGATTTCAGGATATTTAATATTAATAGGAGTGTCCCAATTCTTCTTATGTATGCTAATAGCTGAAGCAATTTATCCTAATTATTCAATTAAATCAAATTACATTAGTGACTTAGGTATTGGAAAAACCGCAATAATATTCAATACATCAATTATATTAATGGGTGTATTAATAATTATTGCATCGATTACCCTAAGGAAATTAATTTCCATATTATTTTTTATGACGGGATTAGGTTCAATGTTAGTAGGTATATTTCCAGAAACTACTGGACTAATACATTTGATCGCTGCACTAATCGCATTTCTCTTTGGAGGAATTGGAGCCGTAGTTACTTCTATAACCAATAAAATTTACTTCTGGACTATATTAGGATTTATAACATTATTATGTCTTATACTTTATTTGTTAAAATATTATGGACAATTAGGAGCTGGTGGAATGGAGAGATTAATTGTTTATCCAGAGTTAATATGGGGGATTAGCTTTGCTACATATTTAATTAAATAACTTACGTATATAAATGACATGCTACCTTATGACCGTTATTATAATTAATTATATCAGGCGGTTTAATTTTACATATTTCTTTAGCTAATTTGCATCTATTTGCATATACGCATCCCTTTAATACTATAGGCTCTTGAACGTCTAAAACATTATATGCTTTCAATCTGCTCTTAAATCCAGCTAAAGGTATAGATTCTATCAATTCCTTTGTATATGGATGTAAAGGATTATTAATAATATTTTTAGTCGTACCTAATTCTATTAATTTTCCGTTGTACATTACACCTATTCTATCTGCCATATATTTAGCTACTAAAATATTGTGTGTTATAAATAAGTAAGATAGATTTCTTTTTTCTTGCAAATCTAATAATAAATTCAAAATTTGGGCTTGTATAGATACATCTAGATTAGATGTAGGCTCATCGAGAACTATAAATTCTGGATCTCCTATTAATGCCCTTGCTATTAATACCCTTTGCCTTTGTCCACCAGATAACTCATGAGGATACCTTTCCGCAACTGAGGAATCTAATCCTACTTGTTCTATAACTCTCTCCATTTTTTCTTTTATTTCTAAAGTATCAGATTTAGTATATGCTAATAAGGGTTCTACAATGATATCCTTAATTTTTAGTCTTGGATTCATACTTGAGTAAGGGTCTTGGGGAACTAATTGCATTAATCTCCTTATATCTTTCATATCTTTTTCTTTTAGTAAAGTTATATCTTTTCCTTTAAAATATATTTTACCACTATCTATTTTTACTAATTTTAGTAAGGCCATTCCTAAAGTGGTCTTTCCGCTACCAGATTCTCCTATTATGCCAAGCGTTTCTCCTTTATCTATATTTAAAGATACGTTGTCTACTGCTACTTTTATTCTACCTTTAATCCTATAACTAACTTTTAAATTTTGAACGTTAACCATAGAGGTGACATGCGACATAATGTGATTCACCTATTTTCTTAATTTTTGGCATTTGCAATTTACATATGCTCATATTCGAGCTACATCTAGGATGAAATGGGCAGCCTGCAGGTAAGTTAAATATGTTTGGTGGAAACCCTGGTATCGGAGATATGCGACCTTCCCCCTTAAAATAAATAGGCAAGGAGGAAATTAACCCCTTAGTGTAAGGATTTAATGGATTTTTAAGTATCTCTTCAGAGCTCCCATCTTCCATAAGTATTCCTCCATACATTACTAATATTCTGTCACTAATTTGAGAGACAAGCGTAATATCATGACTTATAAAAATAATTGAAGTTTTATATTCGTCTTTTAATTCTAAAAGCATTTTCAAAACTTGTGCTTGCGTAACAACATCTAACGCAGTGGTAGGTTCATCCGCTATGAGAAGTTTAGGTTTTAATAAATATGCCATGGCTATCATTATTCTTTGCCTTTCTCCACCAGACAATTGATGGGGATACTTTACTAATATTTCCTTAGGATTCTTAAAACCTACTTTCTTTAATGCCTCAATAATATCTTTATTTTCTATAATTATATCTTTCCTAATATTCCCTAAAAACCATCTTGTTAGCGAAAAATCTTCATTACTACTACGTTTACCTTGAACGGCTTCTCTTAATTGGTCGTAAATCTTCATAGTGGGATTTAAACTGGACATTGGGTCTTGAAATATCATAAAAATAGCATTTTTACCTCTAAATCTATAAAAATCCCTTCTATTAATTTTAGTTAGATCAGTTCCTTCAAATAATATTCTACCTTTTTCTACTCTAGAATTACTAGGCAATAATCCTACTATGGCATGGCCTAATGTTGATTTTCCAGAACCGCTCTCCCCTACTATACCTACTATTTGATTGTAATTAACTTCTAAATTTAACCCCCTTATTGCATATGCCTTTTTCCCATCTTTATAATAACTTATCCATAGATCATCTATAATAAGCAATTTATCCATTTCTTATCTCACCTAATCTAGGATCTAAGATCTAATAAGTCCCTTAGCCCATCTCCAGCTAAAGAATAACCTAATGCCATTAAAGTAATGACCAATGCGGGAAATACTGATGACCACCAGTTTTGAGGAAGAGCGGATAAGCCGTCATATACCATTCTACCTAATTCTGGTGTAGGCGGAGGGGCTCCTAAACCAAAAAACGCCAAAATTGAATAACTTAAAATTATTGTTCCCATATCTAAGGTGGAGTAAACTAACAATATGGGAATTAAATGAGGTAATACATGTCTCTTCATTATTTGATAGTTTCCTAGTCCAGCAACCTTAGCTAAGGTTATATAAGTCATAGACTTAATTTGTAACACTTGACCCCTTACTAATCTAGCATAAACTGGCCAATTTACTATTATTAAGGCTAATGCGCTAAAATATAGCCTATATGCTAAGTGAGAACTACCTAAAATTTCACTTATAGCCAAAGCCAAAAGTATGCCAGGGAAAGCTAAAAATATATCAGTAAATCTCATTAAAATCTCATCTAAAATGCCTCCAAAATATCCACTTATAATACCTACTATTAGTCCTATGAGGACTGATGCACCTACTATTATATAAGGAATACTAACATCAATAGGCAAAGCTGCTAATACTCTTGAAAAAACATCCCTACCTTCTTGATCTGTACCAAAAATATGTAAAATTGAGGGAGGCAAATTAGCTTCACTAAAATTAATTTGATTAGGATTATAACGAGTTAATAAATGAATATTTATCACAGATATTATGGCCATAACTATAAAGAACATTATTATAATCGTACCTAAAAGCAAATTGACATTTTTCGTAAGAATTTTCATGAGTGAGGTGTTCATAATGACTCCCTCACTCTAGGATCTAAAATAGCATAAGAAATATCCGCAATTAAATTAGATACAACAACTATTATAGTTACTATTACTGTACTAGCTATAAGAGTAGGTGTATCAAGATTTAATAAACTCTCTGCAATTAAATATCCAATTCCATAATAATTGAATATAGTTTCGACCACTAAACTACCTTGCATTAATCCAGAAAAGATTATACTAATTATAGTAATAGTAGGCAAGAGAGAATTCCTTAAAGCGTGCCTTATTACTACTAATCTTTCCTTTAGACCTTTAACTCTAGCAGTTTTTATATAATCCATGTTAAGTACTTCAATCATCGTATTTCTCGTAAGTCTGACTATTCCTCCAAATCCAAATAACATTAAGGCTAATGAAGGTAAGATTATATGCTTAATAGAAGATATTAGCGCTGGAAAATCGCCCACCAGTAGTGAATTAAGAATTGGCATATTATCGATTAACCAAATATAGTATTTATGACCAAATAATAGGACATAAAATTTAGGCTCATGTAGATATAGAACTGGATTCATATAATAGGAAGAAGGCAATAGATGAAAGTAATATGCAAAACCTAAGAGTAACAATAAAGCTACTATAAAAGGTGGTGCACTCCTTGTAACCGTATAAGTTATCCTTATAGTGTTATCTAATACACCATTAGGTCTTAAAGCTGATATAACACCTAAAGGGATTTCGATTATCACCTTTAAAATTAGCGCGATTATAGCTAATTCTAATGTAACTGGCAGATATTCTTCAATAAGAGAAATAACAGGAGTTTGATATAAAGGTGAAATACCCCAATTACCTGTAAAAAAGTTTCCTAAATAATAATAAAGTTGAACATACCATGGTTGATTTAAATGATAAAGTTGTGTAACTATTTGAATTTGTTGAGGTGAAGCTTCGGGACCAGCCCATATGGTAGCTGGATTGGGTGCAGCAATATTCGCCAGATAAAAAATTATTATCAATTCGCCCAAAATAACTAAAAAAGCCTCTATGATTCTCTTTAAAATAAGTCTGTAAAAAATCATATAAAATCACCAAACAAGTTTAGTTAGTATAAATCAGCGTAAAATATTCCATCTAACCCTGGACTATACCATATTCCATGAATGTTAGCCGATGTAACAGTATATGCTAAGAAATCATCTAGCCATATGTATTGAGCTTGAGCTAATGTAAGTAACGTTATTTTATTAAATATCTGCTGTAATTGCTGAGGATTATTAGTCCTTACAGCCTCTATTATTAGTTGATTTATGGTTGAATTATCAACAAAAGCTGGATTACCATGATGTAACCTAGCTTGAGAAAGTAGATATATTGCAGGATCTATAGGACTTAGGACTGGAGGGAAGTTACCAGCTAACTGAAATGCAGGATAAGAAGAAGAATTAGGTGGGTTTAGATACGATTCAACTATAGTAACTATCGACTCTGGATTCAATTGTACATTAATACCTATTTGAGCCAATTGCTGCTGAATTAATAGAGCTTCATCTTGAAGAGCCGTACTTCCCGTTTGATAAGTTAACGTGATAGTTGGGAAGGGTTTACCATTAGGATTTATTATTGTGCCATTAGGTAAAGTTAGTTTAAATCCTGCTTGTTCCAATAATTCTATAGATAGTGAAGGATCATATGTATATCCTTGAATTGAAGAATTATAGAAGGGTAAAGAAGGATCCAATGGACCTACATAACTTATTGCAAAACCCTTATATACTTCTTGTTGTATCTGAACTGGATTAATTGCGTGCGCTATAGCTAATCTAACTGCAGTTATATTAAATGGATATTGATAGGCGTCAATAGCTAAGAAATCTATTTGAGGGGAGGGACCCCATACATAAACTGAAACGTTGTTTGCAGTATAAACTACAGGATATTTTCCTTGTGATAAACTACTTTGAAGCGCTTGCAGACCAGAATTTCCTATTAATTCAGGTAAATCTATTACATCTACTTGAGCTATTTGAGCCTTACCTTGTTGCAAATCTAAGATTCTCACAGCCTCATTCGTTTGATAATCTATTATTATAGTTTTAATTTTAGGAACTTGCAGCATTGGGTTTCTTATACTTGAAGGAATCATATTAGCCCAATAGTTAGGATTAGCACTTAACACAACATATGATCCGCCTATAGGAGTCTCTAAAACATAAGGACCAGAACCTAAAGCGTGAGTAGAAAGATAAGTATTTGGGGTATCTATCTGAACTCCACCATGCTCATCAACAAAAACTGGATCAACAATAGCACCAGCACTTGTAGATATTGCAGCTAAAAAGGCAGAATAGGGGTAATCTAGGTTGAATTCAACAGTATAAGGATTTATTACCACTACTGCTTGATGTGGATATGACATTAATTTCTGAATTGTGACGTTACTTACATTAAAATGAGATAAAACATATGCTAGGTCATATGCCGCCTCTTCCATAGCTATAGTCTGATTAGATGATAAATTATAGCCAGCATATTCAAAAGCTTGAACTATACCATTAGGTAACATTATAGTACCATATTTTCCATTAGGTAATTTGCCTACAAATCCTAACCCGTCATTTACGGCTAAGGCTTGACTTATGTAAATGGAAATACCTAAATCCATTAACATAGTTCTATAGAAAGAGAACCAAACATCAGTAGCATTTAATGGACTACCATCGCTAAACTTTATGAAAGGCCATAAATGAAATATATATACAGTACCGTTATCTTCTACTGTCCAATTCTCAGCTAATACACCAATAAAACTTGAGGTATTAGTCCCATTATAAAAGACTAAAGTTTGATATACATTTTGAATTATCTCACCACCAGCTATATCATAACTAGTAGCTGGATCAATACTCACAGGTGGTGCAGCCTCCTCTACAGTTATTGATGAAGGAATTGAAACATTTGCAGAGGCACTAGTAGAAGAAGTTAAACTAGTAGTAGAAACAGAAGATATAATGGAAGAAGTAGTAGAAACCATGTTATTACTTACACTATTATGTTTAAATAAAAATAATCCTACTATTACACTTATAACAATTATAACAATTATTACTGCAGCTATTAAACTTTTACTAATACCCAAATAAGTTTTACGATTATCCATACGTATAGTACACCGATAGTTAGTTCCAGTGAATAGATTATAAATTTTAGGTATAATTTTGTTAAATCCTTTTTAGTAAAGATTATATACTATATCTAGGATTTGATGAAAAATGTGATGATAACGTAAGACTTTAATTAACAAATTTTTAATTGTAATATTTATTCCTATATTATAATTATAAAAATCAATTATGTAATTAAACATCGTCTCTAATCCTCTCATTTAACTAATGCCATCTATATAATTAATTTAAATATTATCTTAATATAGATAAAATGCTATATATAATTCTCTTCTTTTATAGAATACAATACAATTAAATAATTTAAGGTAAATATGTTAAACAAGATAAGGTTTAAATTGTTGAGAATATAAAGATTGAATTGAAATGAATATAAGGGTCGAGGAGATAAGGGAAATAATAGAAAACCCGACAATAAAGGGATTTAAGCTAAGCGTAAGAAAGGCAAGAGACTTTACGGAAAGTAATACATTTCAATCAATATCAAAAACAACGGTAAAAGAAGGTAAAAACATAAACGGAATATGGATAAAATGCAACAAGGAAAGGGAGGAATGTGATGCAGTAAACGAAAAAGGAGAATTATACATAATAAACCTAAAAAACAAAACAATAATAAAATTGGAATATATATATAGGAAACAGTAATTTTACATTCACATTTTTAATATTTAATTATAGTTTATTTATATTTTCTAAATAGATTAAATATTTGTTTAAAATATAATTATGATTTAGAATATCTAAAAATCTTTCAACTAACGTATAATGAGCATTACATGGATTTTAAAATACGCAATTAGATATAAAGTTATAGTATAAGAATAAATATACTTTAAAAGAGATTATAATTCATATGTAATCTCCTATATTTGTTTAAAACATAATTCTATGATAATATATTTATGTTACAAGTAAACTTTATTTATCAGATAAGGATATTTTTTAGTATGGGAGGTAAGGCAATAAGCACGACACAGGTAGTAAAAGTAGCTGTAGGTACGTCAGTAGGTACCACAATAGAGTGGTATGATTTCTTCCTCTATGGTTACGCTGCGTCTTTAATATTCCCTAAACTGTTCTTTCCACCATTTTACTCCCCATTAACGGCATTACTAATATCACTATCCACATATGCGGTGGGATTTGTAGCTAGACCAGTAGGTGCTATGATTTTCGGTCATTTAGGTGATAAATTAGGGAGAAGGACTGGTCTACTCTGGGATCTAATACTAATGGGAATTGGAACCGGTATAATAGGTTTATTACCTGGATATGCGGTATTAGGTTTTGGATCCTTAGCTATAGCTACAGTTTCTAGAATTTTACAAGGTATAGGAGTAGGAGGAGAATGGGGTGGCGCTACAACATGGCTAACTGAATATGCTGCTAAATCTAAGTGGAGGGCGTTTTGGGGAAGTTGGGTTCAACAAGGAGTTCCTATAGGACTACTATGGGCTTCAGGTATACTAGGATTATTCGCATCATTCCCAGAGAATTCGCCCTTAAACCTATTTAATTTAGGATGGAGGATAGCGTTTTGGATTGGTGCTGTTGCAGCTATAGTAGGTATAATAATAAGATTAGCGTTACTAGAAAGTCCTTTATTTGAGAATTTAATATATAAGGGTGAAATATCAAAAATACCTTCCATAGAGGTTTGGAGAAAATATTGGTCTAGAATTCTCTTATTGGCAGCTTCATGGGCAGCACAAAATGCAGGCTTTTATTTATATTCCGTATACTCTGTAGACTTCCTAATAGGGTTGCATTTCTCAAGGAATCTAGCTTTACTCAGTGTTACAATATCTTCATTAATTGGAATATTTATAATAATAATTTTTGGGCTATTAGCAGATAGAATTGGAAGAAGAATCGGAATGATGGCCGCTTTTGGGCTTGGACTGGTTTTCAGCTTTCCTTACGTCCTTTTGCTTTTAAAGGAAAACTTCTTACTAATTTTATTAGCACAGCTATTAATGACCATAGCGGTTTTAGGTTCTTATGCTATTATACCCGCGTTCTTCGCAGAGAATTTCCCTACTAAGTATAGATATTCTGGAACTGGATTAAGCTACCATATGGCAGCACCTTTTGCAGGTGGATTAGCCCCATTAATCGTAGCGGCTTTAGTAGGTGAAAGATACTTAACAAATTGGTGGCTATTTGCATTAGTATTTGCCATATATTTTACAATATCTTTATCAGCTCTCGCTGTCCTTAAGGAAACTAAAGGAAAGGAAATGGAATAAATTTTAATTATTTATAATTTACTATTTCTATTTTTTCTAGATTGTAAATAAAATTTTTAGTAACATTCATTTCTTCCCAAAAGGGATTATAGCGTATCTATAGGATTTTCCGTTAAATAGAACATTAAAATAAAAACAACAAACTACTGGGAATTAATCCTCTAACACTGTAAAAATCCTTCTTTCAATTCTATATTTTTATCTAACCAATTTAATACTAACTCCCTATTTTCCTTACTTAAATATATAAAACTTCTACATAATATTCTTCCTAGCTCATAAGCTACTTTACCCTTTAGGGATAAAAGTTTCGATAGATCAAAGTCATTGATCCTTCTACTTATTTGCTCAATAAAAATCGGTAAATATTCAGAATATTTCATTACTAAAGACAATATTTTGTCCCTATTTTCAAAGAAGAATAAAGCATTAAAATTACTGAATAAACCCTTAGCGAACTGCTCTGATTGAAAGGCTAAATTTAAAATTCTCTCTTGATCCTCTTTTTTAAGCTCATATACCTTACCCCTAATAAAACCAACAAAACTACCTACGGATTCACTTATCCCCTCACCTAAACCGTAAGCGAAAGAATTGTTCTTTTCAGCCATATTTATTGCTAATGTTTTTAAATCTTCAGCGAGTGACGGAAAAGAATCACCTAAATTCCTTCCTAATACTCTAGCCAACTCCTCATCACTCATCCCTATTTCTATTAATTTATGAACGAACTCATCCTCTAAAAATGTGAAATCTATTGACGATAAAAAACCCTTAGCGAACTGCTTATCCTGCATAACTTTATCAATTACCCTTCTCTTCCAATAATACGATAAGTTCTGAAAACCCTTACCTACACCTATTGCTATGCTTGGAAAACTCAGTAACTTCTCCTTCATTTTATCATTCACCTCGTTTAATTTATAACCTATTATCTCATCTATTTCCTTATTTTTACCAATGAACTGCTCAATATCGTCTATTTTACTTAGATTTATAGTCTGTAAAAACTCGTAAAGAAACATCGTGTTTTCCTTTAGTATATTAATTATTTGCCTTCTAATTTCAAATGGTATTTTATCTATTTGCCTAGCAATATTACTTCCAACGTTAGGCAAATGCTTTAAAGAGGAGACGTTGTTAGCTAATGCTTTTATAACTTCAGGATACTTGGAGAGGTCTAAATTAGCTAAAATCTCTCTAGCCATAATAGGACTTAAATTGCCTAAATAAATTAATAAATCCTTATTTACCTCATTTCCTTCCATTCCCTTTGCTATTCCCTTACATAAGCTTTGATAATACTCACAGGAATCCACTATGATTTTTAAAGTCTCGGAATCCACTTTCTCTATCACCCTACCAATTCCAATACCTAATTGAAAGAAACTTACATCCCTATCAAGCCTATGCCAAGCGTCAAGTGTGAGTAATTGAATTACAGTCCTCACTACGTCTCTCGGGAAATTAGGTAATATCTCTCCAACTCTTTCCATGAGTGAAAGTTTATCGTTCACGATAAAAAGATTAACCCTTTGAATATTTTTACTCATAGATAAATAAAATGTTAATAATCTCTTTCTTTAAATTGTTCATGAAGAACTGTTAAAGTAAGTACTTATTAATAATAAATAAAAGCCCCTTTATAGAATTAACATAATGAAAATTATAAGAGATCCTATACACGGATACATAGAGATTGAGGATAAAATTCTACCAATAATTTCAACAGAAATATTTCAAAGACTTAGATACATTTCTCAAACCGGTCTTGCATATTTAGTATATCCCGGTATGACTCATACTAGATTTGAACATAGCTTAGGAGTTATGCACTTAGCTAAAGAACTAACGAAATACGTCAAATTAAACTCAGAGGAGTTCAGTGATGTAAGTTTCATAGACAACGATTTTTTAGATCTGATTTCCTTAGCCGGTTTACTACACGATATTGGACATCTACCCTTTTCCCATACCTTTGAGAACGTGTTATCTCTAGCTAAAGAAATTTACGGTTTAAGCGTTGAATATTACGGTAAGAGAACACACGTGATCTTCGGAAATAAGATAATAGATCAATATCTATCAAACTACCTTGATAAATTCTCTAAGAGATATGATACTGTGAACTTCGTTCAAAGGGTAATATCATCAACCCCGAAAACAAAGGAGGAGAGGTTCGCTTCCTTAATAATATCTAACGCTATAGACGCTGATAGAGGGGATTACTTATTAAGGGATTCGTATTTTGCAGGTGTAGGATACGGCAATTTCGACATTGAGAGGCTTAAAAGATCCCTAATTTACGTTGATGATAAACTCATAGTACTAAAAAAAGCAATACCAGTAATAGAACAGTTCCTATTGGCTAGAATGTATATGTATGAGACTGTATACTTTCATAGTGTAGTGGGCTTATATAATGCTATACTATCTCATGCAATAGTGAAATTAATCAAAAAAAGTTCTATACCACAAATATCTCCTGAAAACTACCTAAAATTGACAGACTTCTTAATACTATCTAAATTAGAAGAGGCTGGAAAGGAGTTCTATGAGGCTGTAATATACAGAAAAGGCTTCAAAAGGATAAAAAAAGACATAATAGGAAATTGCTATGAGTATATGGAAAAGAGAAGAAGTGAGATAAATAGAATAATGAGGGAGACAGAAGGGCTAGTAATATATCACGATTTTTACGACGTACCATATAGTGAGGATGAAATCTTTGTATACTATGACGATGAGATAAAACCATTAAGCAGTGTATCTTCAATAGTATCGTCCTTAAAGAGCATAAAAAAAGGTATAATAGGATATCACGAAAGGGCGGAAAACGAGGTATCGAAGCTAACTAAACTCCTTGAAGAATGTCAATTTTAACTTCTTGACCTTCCCTAACTTTAATCTCCTCTAATTTAGAGTCCTTTATATATAATAGCGTACCATCCGCTTTAGGTATTATTATTTTATCGTTTATAATTTCCACGGCATAAGGTGGCAATAGAAACTCCTTCAATCCAATTACTGACTTATCTTTAGGTAAAATTATTGCAATCTCAGCTTTCAATTCCTTTAGCTTAATCCTTAAATTTCCCTTACCTAATTCCTTTGAAAGTACCTTATAATACCAATTGTCCTTAACATCAAATACCTCTTCTACCTCTTCAGAGTTAAGATTAAAGAACGCTATAGCATCATAACCCTTAACTTTACTTTTTATTTTTAACAAAACCTTATCGGTTAAAGGATTCTTAAACAATATATCGGGAGTTATCATTCCCGGCTCATCTACTCTAACTACCTCTCCATTCGGAAGTAATATCGATTTTAACAGTTCTAAGTTAGTTTTTTCTGGATGTCTATCACTGATGTATACTGGACCTCCACTAAATACTCTAGCTATTAAATGAACTTCGGCATAAGGGTCGTAGGAGATAAACATATCGTAATCGGGATACGTTATTTGTGATGTAACTAAGGAATTGTACGCATTAAATAAGATATGTAACTTAGCACCTTCCTTCCAAAAGGGAACGTAATCTATGGAGTTCCTCATTAAGTTACTATAGAAGTAATTACAGTAATTCTCGGGAGTCATTGACATACAATTTATAATGTTATTACCCAGCACTATCTGCAAGGCAAATTGTAAATCTCTACTTACCTTACCTATCGGAAAACCATCGTATATAGCATGCAAAACCCATTGATTATCTACTTTCACGAAATCAAAACCTTCTCTGAGAATACTTCCGTCAAATTTCATATAGAAGTCTATCGCATCATCCAGAGAAGGAGGGGGAACATAACTACTCAAGAAAGGACTAAAATGCCCTTTAACGTTATTCGACTTTAAGAAATCATACGTCATACCACCCCAATGAGCGTTAATAGTATGCCATAATCCTACATATTTTACTCCAAGCGATTTTAAAGAACTTATAACCGTCTTAAAACCATTAGGGAACTTATCAATGGAGGGCTTTAAACTTTTTAATGCCCTATCTGGAGTCTGATCCTGCCAGCCGTCATCAATTATAACCCAACTTATCTTAATCCCTCTTTCAATTAAACCTTTAACAATTCTTATTACATTCTCTTCACTTAAGTCCCTAGTTAAAAGAGCGTTCCAACTACACCATCCCAATCCCCTTAATAATTTATTAGGAATTTCCTTTTCTTTCCTCAGTCTAAAACTTAACAAACTCTTAGACGCTATACTAATAGCGTTTTCTATAGCCTTATAAGGATTATCTGAAAATCCCATTGATAGGAAATAACTCTCCTTTATAGTATCCGTATTATATCCAGTGTAAATCTTTATCTTATTTTTTGAAAATAAATACGCAGTAACGTCATTATGTGAGAGTGTAAATAGAGCTATATATTTACCTCCATTTTCTAAGAGAGAGAAGACGGTATAGTCTGGGATACTTCCAAGTACAGGATATAACCAGCACGGATATGTTCTTATATACTTATCATGCTCTAATTGTTTTATTTCATACTTTATCTCTTTAGGAGGTTCAGTTAAGGGTTTTTCATCTAATGCTAATTGATTATAATACGTAAAAGCCTTACCGTAAATTTCGGAATAGATTTGCTGTGAAGTTAAGGAGAGAACTCTTTCATAATTAATATTTAATTCCATTTCTATAGGAAATTTTGATAGTTTAACCATAGATTTTGCCTCTATACTTAATATCCTTCCGCCTTCATACTCCTTGCTATTAACCCTAACTAAGGCTAAATTCTCACAATTCCCATTATAGTCGCATTTGTATCTCTTACCTTCTTCGTCCTCTATCCAAATCATATCTTCTTTTATTATGATAAGGAGAAAATATATTATTATTGAGATACCTTAGTCCCCCTTATTCTTATGTCCCTAGTCATACTTCCTATTACAGCCATTAATAATCCTGCCGCAGCTGAAATAAAGAAGGTTAATTGAAAAGCATAGTCTGAGGGTAATTTAACTGGTAAAAACGTCCCCTGCCCATTTAAGGGTAATGGATAAACTAGGTAAATGTAATAAGTAGATATCAAAGAACCTGCTATTGAAGGACCAAAGGCTCCTCCAATTAGCCTAAATACGGTATTCATTCCAGTAGCTATCCCTAAAACTCTTCTCTCTACTGAGAACGTTAAAATGTTAATTAACACAACATTCAACATAGCAGCTCCCAATGTTGCCAAAGCCGCAAAGAGAATGACGTTTACTAATCCAGCAGAAGAGCCAGAGGTTGCAATTAAGCCTAATATGAAATAAAAGAAGGACAGTATTAGAGACGAGATTGTAATAACAAACTTAGTCCCAGACCTTAATATTAACCTTGAGGCAAAAAGCGCTCCCACCATTTGCATTATGGAAATCGGCATCATAGATAATCCAGTACTTAAAATATCTAAATTAAAACCTACAGGATTTGGGATTTCCAGCAAGTATGTTATAGCCTGGTAAGCCATAAATATTCCAAAACCTGCTACAAAAGCCGCTATATTTGCTGCTAATACATTCTTTTCTCTCAACAATCCTATGGAAATTAGCGGATATGGAACCTTAGTTTCGTATATTACAAATATAATGAATAGAATAAGCCCTAAAAACATAGTAAATAGAAAGTCTAAGGATAGCCATCCCCAGGTTGGTGCCTCAGAAAACGCCGTGGTCATTAAGGCTAAAGAAGAACCTAGTATACCAGCTCCTATATAATCTATTTTAGAATTAGGATTTGTATATTTACTCTCCCTAATATACTTAGAAGTTAAATAAGTTAGTAATATTACAAAGGGAATTACAACATGATAATTATATTGCCATCCTATATCTTGAGCTATAGTAGCTGCAATGGGTAAACTTATAGCAGAACCTATCCCGAACATCGCACTAACTATACCTTGAGCCCTAGGTACTAGATGCGGTGGAAATTCCTCCCTTATTAAGCTAAAAGCTAAGGGAAACATACCCAATCCTATACCTTGTATAGTCCTAAAGATTATGAAAGAAGTAAAGTTGGGAGCAAAACCGTTTAAGGTAACAGCTACCGTATATATAACCATTACATAAACTAGAATACGTTTTTTACCATATATATCACCGAGTTTCCCTACTATTGGATTAGCTACTACACCGCTAATTAAATAGGCAGTTAAAACCCAGCTTACAGTAGCTGAATTAACATTAAAATCTTTTGCTATTGTCGGAAGTGATGGAATTAACATTGATTCTGTATACATTACGGCTATGGCTATTGGCGCTAATATTAACAATGCTCTGTAAGCATATTTCAAGTCATAATCTTCAGGCACAAAGATATATCTTTTTGAATAATATTTAAGCTTAACCATATCGAGTGCTTTATAGATTGCTTCAATTTTTATCAAAGCTAACGTTAAGTTTACTTTTAAATCAACGCTTGATTTTGAATTTAAGGAAAATTGATGAGCTTAGTATCTAAAAAAAGAACTAGTCCACAAAGCACATATCGAGAATCAGCGACAATATTGTACTAGCCTAATTTAATTTAAACCAGAGTAAGTATAATGAAGTTAATATATAATATATTACTATATTATTTGCCGATATTAAAAACTAATATTCATAAGCAATTATATATATCTTACTATTTATGTTGTTTTAGTTTAATTCTTTTTTATAGAAATTGCATTAAGCTCTTCAATTAAAATTCGAATTTAAGAAACGAGTCTACTCCAAAAAACAATTAAGGATTCCTAAAGTAAGTTTACGCCATTACTTATATTGTTTTTAAAAAGAGGATTTAATCAGCTTAACTTATAAAGTACCTTAACCAACTAATTTTATGGAGAGCGAGATCAGAAGGTTACTAGATAAAGCTGAAGACCTCGTAGATAAATGCGTAGAATGTGGAAATCTGGATTGTGATGAATGTGAGGAAGCCAGAGATCTATTAAACGAAATAGAATCTAAGATAAACTCACTACAAGATAAGAAAGTAGCTAGAAGACTATCGGTAATGCTAGACGAATTAGAGAGTAGAATAGAAAACTTAGAGTAAGTTTAAGGCAAAATATCAATTGTAAGAAATGGATTTTTAACCTTTTCGTATCCTAAAATTGTAAAAGGACCGTGACCAGGATAGACTATCAACTCATCTTGTAAACCCTTTAACCTCTCTAAACTATCCCTTAACAATTTCTCTGAACCTCCAAGGTCTGTCCTCCCTACAGTACCGTAAAATAGAGTATCCCCAGTGAATATGTAACCGTTTGCTAAAATACATATACTACCCATAGTATGACCTGGGGTCTCAACGATCTTTAACTTACCCTCACCTAACCTTATCTCATCTCCCTCCTTTACGTAACCATCTGGCAAAGTAACATCTGAAATCATTAAGTTTAAGAGAGATAAAGCCATACTACTAGCCCTTTTTAGTAATCCTAAATCCCTCTCATTAATTAGGAAAATTGACGAAGGAAACTCCCTCTTAAGCTGATTAACCCCCATTACGTGGTCAAAATGCCCATGAGTTGCTATAATATAACTCAAGTTCAGTTTATTTTTCCTAATAAAATCTATAACCTCCTTCATATCTCCCCCTGCATCTATTACAATAGCCTTGTCATTATCGTAAATAACGTAAGAATTAGTAGCCAGAGGTCCAGTTATAAAGCTTTTCACAATCATACATAATATAATATACACACATTAGGATAAAAACTTATTATATAAAAGGATAATTAATCACAATGATAAATACCGAACAGCTCAACTTCATAAGAAAGACTGTTACGAAATACTTAATGGAGGATTACCTTCCTTTTCCCGTAAATAAAAGGGCTTGTTACGAATGGGCAAATGGGTTAAACATAAAGAAAGGAGGAAGTACAATACTTTACACCGGCTGTTCCTATCAGTTAGCTGAATTGGGAAAGAAATTTGATGAAATTTTACCTTTTTTACCTAAATTCAAAAGCATAGAGAAATTCTCGCCATTAGCTAAGATATTCTTAAAGCCTAAGAATGAACGGGTAAACAAAATATTAAGAAACGTAGTCTCTCTCCTTAGAAAGGCTGAAGTAGACTTCGGATATCTTTACGAAGAGGAACCTTATAGCGGGACAATACTTCTTGAGCTTGGAATGTTAGATGAATTCAGAGAATACGCTAAAAAACTAGTAAATTTCTTTAACTCTCATGAAGTAAAGAAGATTATAACAGTAGACCCCCATACCCATTATACGCTATTCAGAATTAAGGAAATGTTAGACTGGAACGTGGACATAGTAAATTACTTCCAACTTTTAAAAAACGTTAAAATAAAGGGAGAGGGGACTTACGTATTTCATGACTCTTGCCTATATTCCAGATTTTTAGGAATGAGAGACTTAATAAGGGAAGTAATAGTCAGTTCTGGAATAATCCTTAAGGAAAACGAGTTAGTAACAGGAAAAGAAACGTCTATGTGTTGCGGAAGCCCTTTAGCACCTATAAATAAGGAGGTAAGCGAAAAGATAGCTAAAACCAGAGCTGAAGCATTAAAGAGCGTAAGTAGTAAGGTATTATTAGCTTGTCCTTTCTGCTATGCTAATCTATCTCCTTATGTCGAATCTTACGATTTCGCAGAGGTGGTAAAAGTTGAGTGATTGGGATATTGCAATAAAAAGAGGAGTGGAACATAATGTCCCCAGAGTGTTTAACGTATTAAGAGAACATCCATACTTAGAGGAGTTAGCGAGAAAGGTAAGAGAAGGAAAACTAGAAGTGTCAAGCAATTTGGATTACTATATAGAAATGACTATGAAATCTGTAGAGAAAATAGGAGGAAAAGCTTACTTTGCGGAGAACTCTCAACAAGCCAGGGAAATAGTGGGCAAAATAGTAGGAACTGGAAAAAGAGTAGTTTTAGGAAAGTCCATGGTAGCTTATGAGACTGGTATAAGGAAATATTTACAATCCCTAGGAAATGAGGTCTGGGAAACAGATCTAGGTGAGTTACTAATACAATTAGCTGATGAACCTCCATCCCACATTATAGCCCCCGCAGTACATATGACTAGAGAGAGAATAAGAGAGTTAATAAAGGAAAAGTTAGGAGTAGATCCTGGGGATAAACATGAGGATATAGTGAAAGTTGCCAGAGAATTCTTAAGACAGAAATTCTTAACTGCAGATATAGGTATAACTGGAGCGAATGCAGTAGCAGCGGATTCTGGTTCCATAGTACTAGTAGAGAATGAGGGCAATATAAGGATGAGTAGCGTAGTCCCTCCAGTACACATATCAATTACCGGGATTGAAAAAATACTGCCTAATTTAGAATACGCCCTATATGAGGCTTTAGTACAGGCCGCATATGCTGGGTTATATCCGCCCACTTATATTAACGTAACTTCTGGACCATCATCTACAGGAGATGTCGAACAGAAAAGAGTATCTCCAGCCCACGGTCCTAAAGAGTTCCACCTAATACTAGTAGATAACGGAAGAAGGAAAGCTAATGAAGACCCCACCCTGCGTGAAGCCCTTCTATGTATAAGATGCGGTAGGTGTCACTTCCACTGTCCAGTTTACAGAGCACTAGACGGTAAGTGGGGAGACCCTCCTTATTCGGGACCTATGGGAGCTATGTGGAGTGCAATAGTATATAACGATTATAAGCCTGCGTTACTATGTAGCCATGCGGGTAACTGTAGAGAAGTTTGTCCCATGAGAATAAATATTCCTAAAGTATTAGAGTACTTGAAGTGGAAATATTTTAATACTAAATAGTTAATATATGTTTATTAATGATACATAATTAATTATAACTTGCACTAATGTATTATTTTATTCACTCTATAATATAAATGGTTGTAAATTAGTTATAGGAATATACTGAAACCATTGTGAACCAGGGGGCATCCACATCAGATTAAAGTATATAGCAGGAACACCTTGATTATGGGGAGGAGAATTATTTTCATTCTTTACATCTAAGTTAAATGTAAAGATTACTGTTAAATTAACTGCTTTAGTTAAATCATAGGAGAATTCCGGCATATTCCTTTGTTGAAAATAGTACACATTACTATATAATACGTTTAGTCGATTATCTATATATTTACCCTCAAAAACCTTTTGTCCATTTATATATATGACTACCCACTCATTAGCATACCCATTTGGAGCTTGGTTATTCTCAGCTATTGGAACATTATCAGTAAAATTAACTGAAAAAATATAATTTCCAGGCTCTTTAGGAATTAAGAGACCTTGAGATTCAAAAGTTATATTTATATTTTTACCTTGAATTAAAGTAGGATTAAAAAGCACAGGAGATGGACCTCCCCATATTATTATATCGCTAAAGGGAGCAAAAGCAGTAGGAATAGCACCCGCCCACCCCCAAAATCCATTTAAATTTGAAAGATCTGCAAGGTTATATACTTCTACTGCTTCAGAAGACAACACAGAGCTCGGATTAGGAGGAGGCATAGTAGTATAATAGGCTGGTTCCGTAGATCCAGTTTTAGTATTTAAATATACTTCTTCTGCAGTATTCTGAGACCATAGGACTACTATGTTATTTGGAGAAGGTATCTGTCCTTGATATAGTGCTTTGATTTGAGCTGACGTTAAAGAAATATTATATATAAATGAAGGACCTAAAGCTCCGTTAAACGAATATTCGTTATTCCCTGCATCAAATATATCTCCAGAGAATCCAGGAAGAGATTTTAATAATATATTATTCCCAGAACCATTATACACAGATCCTACGTCCATAAATGATGTAGCACTAGCATTAAGCATTAAATTTGGCTTTAATTTGACTTCGCTCACGAGAGTACCATTAATATATAATGCAATAGTCCCTGTTTGTGCATCATAAGTACCTACGGCTAATGTCAAAGCTGAAGAGGGTTGCCCATTCTCGTTACCAATTTGAGGCAAAGGATTAGGATCTACTATTGTTACCCATGTGCCGTTATATAATTGTACTGTAAATGCTAAATAATATTGTGATGAAGAAGGATTTAGAGGAGACGGAGATTGCGAAGGCTTATTATTGTTATTAACACAAAATCCTCCCCCAATTATTAATCCAGCATCGCCACTCCATAGCATATATCCACCTGTTGGTGCGTAATCACTATAATAAGCTACATTAGCTTGCGGTGTAGATGTTTTAGTAGAGGGACTATTACTTATAATTTTTATTGGATATATGTTTCCACTAGCTATAAACCACTGAACTAAAGTCTGTGTTTGAAGTTGTGGATTTCTCTCTTCTAATGGTATTGTTCCTATATTATCGTTATCGCTCTGATAACCAGTTAAAAAGGACGAAATGGGAAAATATCCAGATTCTATACATTTTTGAATTAAAATGCTATTACCTAATTCTAAGATTGCACCTTTAGGCACGGATACTTCATTTCCATTAGTTAAAATTATAGTACTTCCAGCTGGAATGTTAACATTTCCTGTAGCTATTTTAGGTAATGAATTAGGTTCTGGCGTTATAATTAACGTCCCCTCTTGTAATGTAATTGACGTTCCATTAGGTAAAATTAAGATTGGAGTAATAGTCTGCACTTGCGTTATATTGTAAATATTTGCACAAGTTGTAAGACCTATAGAAGACTGTACTGGTAAGTAAAACGCGTTACCTAAACTAGTTATTATCTCTATTATTCCGTTATAATAAGGTGGTGTATATAAATAGAGTGTAGTATTGCCACTAACTATATAACTACCTGGATAAGCTAATAGCCACTCTGCCTTATCATAATCGTAATAAAATATGTACTCTATATCTAATGGAGTTATACCATGTATATATTCAAATTTAATATAGTCTATGCCTTGAGAATTCTGATAAACTTTGATTAGTGGATCTCCATTGTTTACTTCCTCTATTTGTAGTTCTTTTTCAGCTAATACTACTGAAGATGAACTTCCACTTTCAATTTGAAATGATTTAGTAACGCTCTGCAATAAAATAAGAGGCAAAAGAAGGGATACTATCATAAGTAATATTATCATAAATATTATAATAATGGCCTGACCTTTCTTTACCTCCATTTAATCACCCATAAGAATAAGTATATGCAACTCTAAAATGATAACCTGAGGAATAATATATCACCCAAACTACAAGTACGTTATTGCTATTAAGATTCCCTACTATCTCAAAGGGTACATTTGCTGGAACTTTATAACCTATAACATTAGTCGCTAAACTATGACCGTTAACGTCATATACTATTGGTATACTAATTGACGAAGTTTTTACTAAATTTGTCGTTCCAGTAGTAGATAACGAAACCAAATAAACGGAAAATTGTTCAGAAACTGGAGGTGTAATAGCAACTGAAGGAACAGCAGAAGAAGGAATACTAAATGCCACAATTGTATAGTTGCCAGAGTAAAGTGGTGAATAAATATATCCTAAAAAGGAAACATTTAGAGAACTAGATATAGCAGGAGGACTTAAAGTTATATAAACACTTTGAGAGATAGCGTTAGCTTGTTGCTCAGCGTTAGTAAATGTATAAATTGGAATAAGATAAGCAGCTGTTAATCCGAAAATTACAAGACCCATAATTATCGCAGCAATTACAAGAATAAACTCTGATACTCCTATGTCAGCCATATGTATCATTTTCTATATACATGTTCTTTCTATTAAATTTTTCCAATAGCATTATGATGAACTATCTTCATGATGTCTATTTATTAATATAAAGTGTGACTAAAAAACTGAAAAAACTTAAACTTCTAATTGATATATTAAATTTAAATTAAAATTTTAATGTTCCCCATTATAATGAATTGTTAATATTTTAATAATTATTATAATTATTTTTTAAAGAGGAGATAATAATACAATTTTCAATTATATTATATTGATTAATGTACGTAAAAAGCTAGATGAGAATGCTTTTCTTAGAGCAAAAAATATATAGATTTCTATAAATAAAAGTATAGATAGAAAAGAGTGAGATTAATGAATGGAGTGCTTACTACCTTAATTCTATTAATAGTTACTATTAGTATGGCCACCGTTGTATTTACATATACTTCATTACAAGGTTCCATATTTAATTCCAACCTGCAAATAACTCAGATAGCAGAAGAATATGTAAGATCATTACAGATCTCAGCTTCTCAGCCCGCCATAAAAATCCTTACTCCTACTTTACCATCTCAAAAAACTAATTTAAGCATAAATTATATTGTAACCTTTAATATTCCTAATTATTCTGGAAATTTAATTCTTTTCCCTTTTTTAGTGTCATCTTACCATCTTAATCTAGCATATTATGATCCTGGAATAGTTAAGTATGTAAGTAATCCTAACGATGTAGGCTATATTAACATAGTTCCTATAACGCAGGTGCAATATAAAAAAGTATATTTGAACGATGAAAATATAATAATCTCTCAGAATCAAGCTTTACCAATAAGTGGTTATTCATATATAGTTCCTAACAATGTTCCATTAAATATAACTTATACCGCGAATTCTACCTTAGAAATGGATATATGGGTTATTGTTAACATAAGTGGAAATTTATACAGAATCTCATATCCTCTTTTCCCCATATTGCAAAAAATTAACACGTTTACGGAGATTCCTATCTATACACTAGAAGGCAGAGTAACCATACAGCCAGTTTACACGAGCTATTACCAATACCTCCAACAATTTTTCTCAGACTACTCGCAAGTTTATTACCTAAATGGACTTGACGCTAAATTTCATGAAAATGGTATCCTTAACGCAAGCCAAACAGCATCTATTGCATTTATTTCTAATAAACCTTCTGATGTTTATTTTCATGAGAATGTACAAGTAATAGCGAAATATCTAGGCTATTCTCCCTCTGTTAATATAATTGAAACGGGAAATAATATAGTATTACCTCCTAGTGGAACTTCTAACCTTCCCCCGTACATTCCACTCTGGGTTCTAGAAGATCCAATATTGCAAACATTTAAGGGATTGCAGTGGACTGTAATATCAACTTCACTCCAACCTAATCAAGGGTCTAATTATGTTTTTAATTCCCCAACTATATTTGAGGGAAATGTAAACTTTGGAGAAGGATCGAAAATTATTTTTAATGCACCAGTAATATTTGAGGGAAATGTAAACTTTGGAGAGGAATCTAACATAATCTTTAACGCACCAGTAATATTCAATGGTTCAGGCTCAGTTGTAAACTTTGGAGAGGAATCGAAAATTACTTCATATGCACCAATAATATTCAATGTAACTAAGTTATCATTACATGAAAAGACGAAATTTATTGCCTATTGTTCAATAATTCTGTCTAATGAAAATACAATACTTCATGAGAAGTCGAATATTACTTCATATGGATATATAATATCTTATGGATCTGTAGATGCTCATGAAAGTTCATACATAGGAACATTACATAAAATCCCTCCAATATCTAATGTTTATGAAGTCACAGAGCCTTCCTTCTATACCTTTTATGGTGATTCAGACTCTTTAGCAACGTGGTTCGAGACTCTTCCAAATAATTACAATATTATAGCCCTAAGCTATTCATTATCTAATATCTCCTCATTCTCTAATATACAAGTAATAATATCTCCTTATGGTAATAATTTGTTAAATATGTCTGTAATAATTACTAACACTTCTGGTATATATTCTCTATTACAAACTTTAATAATAGATCCATATTCTTGGTATTACATTAATATTAGTTTATATTATCCTGAAACAATAATTATTAATATATATTCAACCTCAAGTTTATTAGACTCAATAATCGCTCATTCTCCATTACCTATGGATTCACAGATTCAAGTATGTATAGGAAATGAGAGTTTCACTCAACTCTTCCTTATGAGTTCTGAAGGATATACTACAACCCCAAATATTTTGTATACAAATGGATATTTAAGTAATGATTATAGTTCATTATCTTCGGAACAGTGGGGTAATATAATAGTATTATATTACTATTTAGTATTTAAGTATGAGCCAGCATATCAAAATGTAATTTACCCTACTTATGCTTCGCCATCTAAATATTATAATTACGCACTATACGTCACACAGAGTATAGTGGGGTACGTTTAGTTGAGGGCTATATCTGATTATATTGGTTTTTTAATAATTTTGATTATAATACTAATAATTTTAGTACCACTTATTTTATATACTAGTACCCTCTATTACGCAAATAATATCCCTCCGCAGAATAATCAAGAAATGTTTAATGGTAAATTTATTAACATAACCTATATAGAGAAAGCTAATGGAAATACTATTGAAGGTGTTTTATGCATAACATATCCCTTAGGTTCTATTCCCCCACAAGTAATCAACTTATATAATTATAGCTACGGTCAATGGGTTCCAATTAGTTCTTCAGTATATCAACCTTCATCGCCTGTTTTACAAGGGAATAATTATTATGTTAAGTATTTAATTAATGGTTACGCTGCGCAAATCGAAGTAGAAGTAGAATATCTCAACCAAATATATTATGCTTATCTTCAGTACAATACCTCAGCAATGGTGGGATAATGAAAGCATTATCTAATGTAATTGCTGCAATGTTTTTACTTATAATTCTAATTTTTATTTCGGTATCAATAGCAATAATGTTAATAAACACCAATTCACTAAAATCCACTTATCAACTAATCAGCGAAAATTACATATATTACCATAATTTATATAATAAATATGTAAGTAATGGAATAATACAAATAGAATATTACATATACCCTATTGGTAATGGTAAATATCAACCTCAATTAACTTTCTCTGAAAATCCAGAAATAGTTTCAGTACCTCTATCAGTAATAAATATAACTGCAATATTTTGTCTAAAAAAAGGAAATTGGCAGGAAATGCCTAATAATTACCCTATAGTAGTACCCTTATCTTATTATCCACATACTATAAACTTACCCTTAGTCTCATCCCCTTCAGATATAGTAATACTTTTAAATAATGGCATTATGATATTTCTCGCACCAAATTCAACAAATTACTAATTTTAAAGTACAAAAAATTTATCTTAGTTATCGTTAGTAATTTTCAAGTTTTCTTCTCTCCAGTCCATGAAACTCCTCTTTTCCTTACCATGAAAACTCTGTCAAATTCTACAACTTTTTCTCCTCTCTGATTATATCCCCATGTTCTAATCTTAACTATTCCAAATCCAGGTCTGCTTTTAGACTCTCTTACTTCTATTACCTCAGCCTCTCCGTATATCGTATCCCCAGCAAATACTGGGTTTAGGAACTTTACGTTCTCTATGCCTAACATGAAACCATTCTGACTAGTTTGCTCTACTAATAATCCTGCTACTATGGCTAGTGTTAAAAATCCGTTTACTACTAACCTACCCTTAAAAGGCTCTCCAGGGAAATATTTCTCAGCATAATCCTTATTAAAATGTATTTGATTACTATTATTCGTTAGAAGGGTAAACCAGATATTATCCACATCAGTTATTGTTCTACCTACCTTACTCTTAAACCTTTGCCCTATTTTAAAATCTTCAAAATAGGGACCTTCTGAGTTCTCTGACATAAAGATTCATAATATTTTCGGTTAATAAAATCAATACTTGAGCATAATCATAATATTACAATTTTCTCTATTTGAAGACTTATCATCTTAGTTAGACAGCAGTTATTAGATTTTGCCTTAATTTTAACTTAAATACTTAACAGACCGTTTGCCCCTACACTTTCATTTCAATCATTTTAACTTTATTCATGATCGAGTATAGGGACTTTAACCCTCAACCACCTTATAGGTAAGTCATGGAACTCCAACGGCACGGGACTCACATCTCCTCTTTCTTCACCTTTTGGGCATAGCCCACATCAGCGTGAGAGATCATCCTTAATCAAGAAAAGTTTGTTATAAACAAATATAAAAAAAGATTTCTATTAACGTGAAAAAGAATTCAGACCATAACTAGTGTCAGATTTAACTCAATTTCTTCAGTTTCTTGCAAAACTGGTTTTAACTATTATTTAAGTTAACCATTATTAAATTTATAAATACATAATATATATAATTATTATATTCTAATATTATTTTCCAAAAATTTTATTAAAAAGATAAATCTACTATAGCATTTATTGGAAATCCTTGCATTATAATATTCTTATAAAGGGCTCCATTAATATTTATATTTAATTTTATGATATATCATAAAGATCTAATGTGTATATAATGAAACTTCAAAATTTATCTCCACATAATTTTGAAAATTATTTAACTCTAGAATTTTCCCTAAAATGCTATTAGTAATAAGTAGTGGGAACGTTACATTTAATAAGTAATTCCTTAAAGTCTATAACACGTTTACGTAACTATTCGTTATTTTTAATTACTTCTAATCTCTTTAATGCTATTAAGTAAGCAGAGGCTGTATGCCTAATCAAGATTTATAAACTTTATGCTAACATTAAATTGGAGGGTGTCACAATGAAGTCGATGAGCAGTAGTGAGGTGGAGGAAGGCGCCCAATGAAACTCCTTGTGTCATGGCTGGGAGCTCTGCTCCCTAACCTAGGCGTGGGGAGGAAGGAGGAGTGATAAGGCCGAGTGATTAATAGTCACGATGAAGGCCGAACTCTCACCTCTTATATTCTTAGGTTATTTTCTCAAAATTATTTTCTTCTCTAAGATTGGTTTTCTTTGCACCTTTAAATTCTTGAATTGGAAGTAGAAATTCTGTTAGGGGATGAATTCCTTAAATACGTTTATGACAAAATCAGTTATATGGCAAAAATTTATTTGGGACCTGCAGGCGTTCCTCATTCAGCCAAAAGAAAAACCACAATAGATGGAATAAAGACTGTTAAAGAACTTGGATTAAATGCAATGGAAGTGGAGTTCGTTCAAGGAGTTAGAATGAATAGGGAAACTGCTGAGGAAGCTGGACAAATAGCTAAGGAATTAGGAATTAGACTTTCTGTTCATGCTCCTTATTTTATTAACTTATGTTCTGAGGAGCAGGAGAAAGTAGAGGCTTCAAAAAAGCGTCTTCTAGAAACAGCGGATAGGGCAGAACTTCTGGGTGCTGATGCGATAGCAATCCACGTAGCGTTTTACGGTAAAATGAAGCCTGAGGAGTGCTATCAGAAAGTTAAGGCGGAATTAGGAGAAGTAGTAGATAATGCAAGATCAATGGGTATAAAAAACGTTAAATTTGGTGTAGAGACTATGGCAAAAGATACGGCATTTGGTACGTTAGACGAAGTTATATCAATATCTAAGGAGATAAATGGTGTCATACCTTATATAGATTGGGCACATACATTTGCTAGACAGGGGGGTAAAATTGATTACGGTGAAATAATAGATAGATTAGTAAGAGAATTAAACTTAGCTCATATTAATTCACATTTTGAGTCATTAGAAATTAGAAAGGGTAAATACGTGGATGAGCACAGATCTATAGACTATAATACTCCTCCTTTCGAACCTTTAGCTAGGGAAATAATTAAAAGAGATATATCGATAACATTAATTTGTGAGAGCCCAGAATTAGAGAGAGATGCATTAAAAATGAAGGAGGTATTACTGAAAGTTGGATATAGGTTCGAATAATATTTTAGTAGCTTCAGATTACGATAGAACTTTAGCTAGTGAGGAAAACAATTTTATTATAAACGAAAAGGTAGCTAAAAAGATAAACGAATTTTCAAAGAGATTTAAATTCATTGTAGTAACTGGTAGGGAGAAGAAGTTTATTGATAGATTAGCAGTTGGTCTCAATCCCACAGGCTGGATATTAGAGAACGGTGCATTAATCATATATAATAATAAGGAGTATATATTGTGCAGTTCAGATTGGCTAGATAAAAGAGAAAGAATAGTAAAAATCTTAGATCAACTTAAAGTGCGATATTCACTTGGAAAAGTAATAATTTACGTTGACAATTACGGGGATAAGCTTGCAAATCTTAAAGAGATAACCGAGTATGCTAATATAGAAATAAGCAGGAAGGATGTAATGATATTACCTAAGGGTATTGATAAGGGAGTAGGTTTGCTTAAATTTAAGGAACTAATAGGCTTTTCTGGAAAGATTATTGCCATAGGAGATAGCGAGAACGATTATTCCCTATTTAAGGTTGCTGATATTAAGATAGCAGTTGCAAATGCAATACCTCAGATTAAAGAAATTGCAGACATTGTTACTGTAAACCCTAATGGGCTTGGTGTTATAGAAATATTAGATAAGATACTTTCTGGTCAAATTTTCTTAAACATGTAAATATCAACTAGAAACTCATGAAATCTCTTTCTATGCCAAGGATAATATTGCCTAAGTCTAAACTTTTCCGTTAAAATTTGTAACTCGAAATTATACTTCCTAGATAAATTTTCAATAAGCTCTCTAGATTTCTTATTGGATTTATGAATAGAATATACTATGTCAGCCATTTGAAATGCTGATTCTAAGAACTCCATATCGATTCCCCTTTCAACTACACCAAATGGGGGATTTTGCACTACCGTATCGAATTTCCCAACGGGATATCTAGCATCAGCTTGAATAAAATCAACGTTTAAGTCAAACTCTTTTAGGGTTTCCTTCGCCACCATTAACGATTCCAAATCAATTTCTATACAACTGCAATATCCTCCTAAAAAGGAAACTGCAAGACAGAAAGCACCAGTACCGCAGCCTAAATCTGCTACTCTCTTCTTGTTTATATAACCAGAGATATAAGCATGCCATACTATTTCAGCAATTAAAGGAGAAGGAGTTAAGTATTGTTCTAATTCATATTTAGGGTTTGGATGTGGTCTAATTTTACTTTCTATGAGTTTTTCAACCTCTCTTTTATTAACTCTAAAGCCTCTAATAGATTGCTCACCTTATTACCCTTTATTTCGGGGTAAAAACCCAATCTATCGAGGAGTATTGCATCCAATCCAGCTCTCCTCGCACCCAATACGTCTATCTCGTATATATCCCCTATATGTATACCATCTCCTTTAGCCAATTCCATAGCATAAGAGAATATTTTCGGGTGAGGTTTCATAACGTTTAAGTCGCATGAAGCTACTATACCATCAAAATACCTTTTAATCTTTAAATCCTCCAAAATTTTATAGATATTCCTTGTTGCGTTACTGACTAAAATTATCTTTAATCCTAAACTTTTAGCCTCTTCTAGAAAAGGTATTGCATCATCATATAATTCATATTCTCCAGATAGAAGATTTCTATTGTTAAGTCTAGTTATTAATTCCCTATTTGGATATAGATTTAACTCATAAAATAATTCCGAAAAGTCAAAGGCAGACAATCCTCCAAATTCTGGACTGGGATAATGATGCTTACCCAGAATTTTAGCGACAGCTCTGAACACTCTTCTTTCATCTATTTCATATCCTACTTCTTTTAACGCATAAGCTATGTTTTCATGATATCTTGGTTTAAAATGCACTAACGTCTCTCCTAAGTCTACGAAAATAGCGTTCACGCTTTTCCATTTTGCTTCCTCCTAATTAAAAATTTTGGTGACTCTATCTTCTCGGATTTGCATATTGGGCATTTACTGGGTCTCTTTATTTTTTCAGACCTGAAAACATATCCACAACTTTTACATCTGGCAGGTATCATTATTAAAACGTAATCTTTTCTCTTACTCGATTTAGCTAAATGTTCTAAATGTTCGTAAACCTCCTTCTCTTTTCTTATGTCTAATCTCCTCATTATTTCCCTTGCACTTAAGGGTTCATCTGAGTAAGACAATAGTAAAAATATCTTTTCCCTAGTAGTTAAGAAGTTTGTGCTCAATTAGATCCAATATATTTTCTCTTGCATTAATTTTAATATTATATGTTCTCAACAACCAGTCATCTAAAGAAAAATCCCTTTCACCGTTACTTATCTCTACTACCTCATTTCCGAAAACCTCTGACAAATAATTACATAAATCGTACATAGAAATCCTATTACTACCGATATTAATCACACCCCTAGCGTCTCTCTCAATTAATACCTTTATCGTCTTAGCTAAAGTAATGGTATTAACAATCGATAAATAAAAGTTTTTATTACATTTCAAAATCTTTCCCTTCAATGCTGATTTAATAAAAGGATAGAGGAAGCCCCTATATCTTAACGAAAATAAAGCCCCTAATCTTAAAATTAGGTAATTTCCTAATGATATGATACTAGTCTCTCCTACTAACTTACTTAAACCGTAATAGTTTAGAGGATTAGGAGTATTATGTTCTTTATAAAATCCCCTCTTACCGTCATAAATTAAAAAGGTGGACAAAAACACATTCAAACTACCTATTTTAGAGGCAGCCCTTGCAATATTTATGGCATACCACGTATTAAAAGTCCACGCTAAGGAAGGATTCTTAATACTTTCAATTAAAGGTATTTCATAAGTATGAATTACAATTTCTGGCTTCTCCCTAATAACCTTAAACGCGTTATCAACTACAATTACCTCGTTATCCTTACCTAATAACATTGCAATTGTTTTAGCTATTTCTCCTTCATCTGTAACCGCTATTTTCAAATTCAAGTATCATACTCTTCCACAATTTTTAAGTTTTAGATATTAATAAGTGTCTTCTCTCATCATCCAAAATCCTCCTTATATCCTCATCTTTAGCGTCAAAATATCTCACGTAAAAAATCTATGGCATTTTTCTCAACAATTTCATTAACCCTTTTTACTATCCCAATACCTAACAAGGAAATTATAACACCTATAATCATAAAAATATAGTAGATAGGCTTCTCTAAAATCGATCTTCTATATTTTCTAAAATAAATCCAGTGTTGTTTTTCATTGAGATAACTATCCCAGAAAACCTTATACCTTATTGAAAAACCCCTATCAAGCCCTGCAGCTCCAGCTTCCCCTAAAAGGGCTAAAAAGTACTTGTCCATACTTATATAACTTAACATATGCTTAAAATAAAAGCGTAAAAAAGTTTTTAATACTCTGAAATAAGACTACGTTAAAAATTAGCATTTGTTCACTTTAATTTAGAATACGCCTTTAACAGTTCTAAACCACTTTTTATTCCTATAACACCTTCTGGCATATCTAACTTTGTGAAGAACTCCTCAATTTCTCTCTCCATTCCTATCCCGATTAATGGAATTATTTCAGCCAATCTCCTACCTAAAATTCCCGTCCCCTTATACGCTTCCCTTATGAAGTTTATATGAGTCTTAATCCAATTGAATACCACAGCCTTAGCGTAGGGATTGTATGCTGCAGTAGCAAGCGTATACGGAATGTCTTGCTTTTTCACATCTCCGCTTAATATTAAACTTAAAGTATTTCCAACTAAATATGGCTTCCTAAAGAATAGCATGGCAGTTAAATATCTTAATCTTTCTTCGTCAAAACTCTCCTTTCTAAACCTCTGCAATAAATCGTCTAAAGAACCTTCCTCATAAATAACAGCATACGCAGTAGCTACCCCTTGTTTTACATCAGAGTCTAAACTATCATAGAATTTAAACATCTCCGAAAGTCCTAGGGAAAAGTCCTCATCCATTACTGCAAGCCTATGCAATATATTAGAATACGTAAGTCTACCTACTTCACTTTTATCATTTCTCCACTCTCTTAACTGAATCCTGTGAAACTCCTTGGAAATTCCTTGATATTTATCTGGATTAATAGCGTAAAGTGTAAAGAGTTGATTAGATAATTCATTTACAGTAAGGAAACTTTTATCGTTAAAGAATCTAGATATTATCCTCTCATATTCTGTATAACTTATTTTACCCGCTAATAGAAAAGCCCAATAATCATTAATAATACCCCACTTATCTAACTCAGATAATTTAGCGTTAAATACCAAATCAGTATCGTAGAAAACCCTATAAAACCCAGTCTTGTTAACGTTAACCTTCAAGCTTTTTATTTCACTCTCAAACTCTATAATCTCCCTCTCCTTACTCATTAAGTGAGTTAAGAACTTTCCGTTAACTTCTAAAGTAATTGGGATCTTATAAGTTAAGTTCTCAACATTGCCCAATAGCGAAAATCTCTCCTGCTCCAGTGTAATACTTCTTCCGGAAACTCTAACCTTAACCATAGGGTAGCCTGGTTTCGTTATCCAATCCTCCATTATATCGGAAATATTACTACCGGAAACTTCAGAAATGGAATTCCAAAAATCAGAACCTTGAGCATTGGAAAAGGAAAACCTATTAAGATAATTAACAA
>Ga0081529_119501_pt1 | contig 32497 bp, 30 predicted proteins | sample EchGeymetagenome_FD_71012 | JGI IMG/M metagenome (GOLD analysis project Ga0081529, IMG submission 71012) | Ferrous microbial mat and aquatic microbial communities from Echinus Geyser, Yellowstone National Park, USA - transect B T=78-80 C v2... ...
ATTTGAGAACTGTCGAAATGCCACATTGATTAGGGTTAGGGGGCAGGGCGACTACGTCAAGAGGATTATGGAACTACCAGTTTCATGAAGATTCTAGCTCATAAATAGTTGGTTAGGAAGAACTCAAGTGGGTACAGAATCCCTGCCATTCACGATGGAGACCACCAGCTTAACCACCGCCTATGGGTGGTAAGAGGACTACTTCATCACCATTATTTAGGATGGTGTCAAGGCCCTTAATGTAGTCCAGGGATTTACCATTAACCAGAATATTATATCCTTCCCTTAACCCACTATCATCATTAAGCAACGTTTTAGATATGTTTGGGTTAACCCTCTCATCGATGATCTTAAGCAATTCCCTTACCGTTATTCCATCAGGTACCTCAATCTCCATCCTAAGTGTCTTAGCCATCTCATAGAATATTGCAAGGAACTTGACCGTAACCTTCATGCATTGAGTCACCATCAAGGGTCTAATAAATCTTTTCCTGTAGTGCAAAGAGACAGGACCACTATACTTAGGTTGTTCAATAGGGCTAATGCATCTAATGTAATGGTTAAAAAACGCTGAGACACACCCTAAGACGTGGACCTGGTTAAACCTGATTATGCCGGGGGAAGTATACTTAATCTATCAGTCTCAATAGGTAGTTTCCTAGGTGTTAAAAGCCAATACGCAGGGTTAAGGGATGACCTAGATAGGATTCAGGGTAGGAGAATCCTACTAATGCTAATTGATGGCTTAGGTTACGTTCACCTTAAACAGTACTGTGGTGAATGTGAGGAGGCTAAGTGGCTTGGGGAAGTTCACGAATTAACCACAGTCTTCCCATCAGTTACTTCAACGGTATTAACAACACTATCCATGGGCGTGCCGCCTGGTGTCCATAGCGTGCTCGGTACGGTCATGTACGTTAAGGAGACCGGTGGCCTAGTCAACACGTTAACGATGGGGCCTATGCCGGAGGGTAAGAGGAATGGGTTGAAGGATGCAGGCTACGACCCAAGAGTCATATTCTATGGTGGCTCAACTATATTTGAGGAGGCTAAGGCTAACGGTTACCAATCAGTAGTCATACTGCCAAAGGGCTTAAGTGGCGGGCTATCAGACCTGATTTACAGGGGTGCTGAGATTAAGGAGTACATCAGCGTTTATGACGCCCTAGTGTTGGCTTCAAGGGCCGTTGAGGGTAATTCACTGGTCTACGTCTACATACCACTTCTGGACTCTGTTCAGCATGAATATGGGCCAGGCTCCATGGAGTACAGGGTGGCGTTGGTTGAACTACTTAACTCATTGGGCAGGTTAATTAGGCACTTACCCCAATCAACAACTGTAGTGATAACCGCTGACCATGGGCAAGTCCAAGTAATGCAGGGGGATGTGGTTAACCTAAGGATAATTACTAGGCTCATGGATTCACTATCCATAGCCCCCTACGGTGAACCCAGAGCCCTTCAGTTAAAGCTAGGTGACAGATCCCTTGAGGGTGAAGTTAGGGAAGTTTTGTCTGCAATAGGCAAGCCACTACTAATATACAATGCAAGTGAAATTAATGAACTACTGGGTGGTGTCACTGGCAATACTGCGTCAAGGATGGGCGACGTATGGGCCATACCAACTGATTCAACTGTGTTGATCTATCTCTATAAGCTTAATGATGACAAGGTGATGAAGTTTAAGGGTCATCACGCCGGCCTACTGGCCGATGAAATGAAGATCCCATTATCAATAATAAACCTGTGAATACCGTGAACTGGCCTCCTCCCCGCCCTGAGGGTGGTTGTTGCCTTGGGGTGGGGTGGTGTCCTTGCCCAGTCTTCATTGGCTCCTCTGGCTGGGTTCATGGGGCTGCCCCGGGCCAGCACTGCGGGGCTTTGTTCGAAGCTGGCCCTTGCATTCATCATGATGAGCCATAGAAGTTGAACGATATTCTGTGGTATTATTGGGTTTGAATCGCCTTCGTACTCTCTCCAATCCATTTCTAGCTTCATGTTCCACCACACGCCTTTGACCCACCCCTCCAGTGCTACTTTCCACGTCATATTCACCACAGATGCGTAGTCCCTATTCACGTAATGCCCAAGTGGGCATTTTAGGATGTGCCAGTCATCTGTTCCCTCAAGCCTTGTGAAGTGTATTGGGCATACCCTACTATTGCGGTATGAGGAAACACGAAATATTTTAGAGCCATGCTCCAAGGCCTTATCCTCAACCGCTTTCTCAATGCTTTTGAATGGTGTCTGTTTTATTCTATGCCTCACCTCGTCCTCCCCAATCCCATTAATCATCGATTCCTGTGGGTTGTCGCCTAGCTCCTCGGTTACGATGATTCCTGGTGTTTTTGTTAGTTCACTAGCCACATGCCTAACACGACCAACCTTCCTATCCTTCTCACGTAGCCTTTTTACAACCTTCCTATATTCCCTGGTGTTCGCTATGTTCACGAATTTGCCGTTTGGTAATGTGAAGTGTGGTTTTAACCTCTCAATGATTGCATTCCTAATCCTCCCATACCTCCTGGCTAGCCTACCGAAGTCGGTCCTTATTTCATACAATTGTGGTGTTACGTATTGCCTGTTCCAATTAACCACCATACCAACTGTAGATGCTAAGTCGATTTTACCAACAGCCACGGTGTTCTCGTTGATGTCGAATGAAACAATTGATTTTGGCTCTTCCTCCCTGGGCTTCAACTCGAAGATGAATACTGCGTACCACTTATTCAACCTACGCCTAATAATCAGCGTTGATGCTAATTCTGCTTCCCCATTCAACACTTTCCACCAGTAGAGCCAGAAGCGCTTATGTGGCTTTATCCAAACCTCCCTCCTCCCGCCAAGTAGAGATAGCTCAAGCTTAACTGGGGCTACTGATTTAACAAACTGTTCATAATTCCAGGCCATTTCGGTGAACCTAATGGACACAGCCTTAACCTCAGGATAGGGCTTACCCGCTAAGCCCCTCCTCTTCCTTTCAATGAATGACTTGGCGATTTGCGCTGCTTGCCTAATCGCCTGGATGGCTAATTGTGAATTAAGGCTTGGATACTTCTGCCTATACTTGCTGTAGAACAGTCTTTGGAGTTGGGTTGGGTTCGTAACATTGTGCTTAACGGCATAAGCAACAACCTCACGAACAATACTGAGATACGCAGACTCTACACTATAGAGCAGCTTGTTGAGCCCCTTAGCAACCTCCAACTCAACAGCAACAGCCCTACGCAACATCCACAAGGAAAACACCCATTTTTAAACCCAACCCCACCCTAAAGGACGAGGCTTGACCATTATTGTCAAGGGGTTGCTATTGCTGCCCAGTTTGGGTCTCCTGGGCCTGAGCCTGTTGGGCTTGCCATTGCTCCACTATGTCGTAGCCGTATATTGCCTTAAACATTTCCCTGCCTAGGTTAGTCATCCTTAACGGTGTCCATGGTGGATCGAAGACTACATCTATGTCTATGTCTGATGCTTCAGGTAAAGCCGCCTGCAATGCCTCACCAACCCTGTAGCCTAGGTCCTGTGAAAGTGGGCAGCCCACGGCCGTTAGGGTCATTTTAACCTTAAGCTTTTTATCCTCAAGCCTAATATCATATATTAAGCCTAGGTCATACACGTTAATCGGTATTTCAGGGTCATAAACATCCCTAAGCGCCTCAACCACCCTCTTAACCTTATCTGGTGGTAAATTAGATGTGAAGTTAACCTCCTCATTAACCTCATTACTACTCATGACACTCACCTATCAATTACCATCAGTGTCACGTGTTTAAAAACCTTTCACACTTACACTTATAAATAACATTAACCATTTAAGCACTTGGATTTAAATGCTAGATCATGAACATTAATGCCTAGCCTAAAAACGAATTCACGCCAAGTAAACCCCTAATTCCACAGGGTATAAAGAAGTAACAACTGTCTGCATGCATTATTGGGCAAACCCGAGTTCAATGGGTTTAAAAAGCGTCTTCGCAATGAACGTCTAATCATTGCTTCAAGTCAAAGATGAGAAAATTCATGAGTTTAGGCATCAATTTTTTGACTCACCAGGCTTTATAATTTAATGCGAAATGTGGGTTTCCATATGTCGATTGGCAAATACGATGTTTACCCACCGACAGATGCATCATTTGAGGATCCACCAAGGATGGACAAGTACGATGTCATTGTAATTGGTGGTGGGGGTGGGGGTTATCATGGCGCCTTTGAGTTAAGTAAAGGTAACTACAGTGTTCTGTTAATAGACGATAAGGGTAATTTAGGTGGTAATTGCCTATATGAAGGTTGCATACCATCAAAGTCAGTATCAATAGCTCTTTACTTACTTGAGAAGTTGAGGGGTATATTAAAGTCCGTGGGTAATAATGACGTTGATAAGGTTAGGTTGCTCTGGGAAAATCTAATTGACCATAAGGATAATGTCCAATATATTAGGTATCTTCAACACATAAGGGAGATTAAGGAGCATGGTAATGTGGACTTTGTTAAGGGTATTGCAAGGGTGGTGGATAACCATAGGGTGGTGGTTGAGGCGGATGATGGATCATGGCGCAGGGAAGTTGAGGGGAAGTACCTACTTGTAGCAACAGGCTCACTGCCAATTAAAATCCCTGTACCAGGCTCTGAACTTGCCATAGGCAGCCAAGAGCTGTTTGGCTATAAGACAAAGTATAGGAAGATACCCAGTGACGTGGTCATCATAGGTGGAGGCTACATAGGCGTTGAGGTGGCCTCCGTGCTTAGTGGGCTGGGGGTTAAGGTTACCATAGTTGAGATGTTGCCTAGGATACTGAGTGGGTGGGATTCATCAATAGTCTCCATGATTGAGGAGAAGCTTAGGAATAGGGAAGTTACCATATTGACGAACTCTAGGGTAACCGGGATTAGGGAGGAGGGTGGGCAGAAGATAGTCGAGTATGCTAAACCGGACGGGAGTAAAGGCTACGTGGCCGGCTCGGAGGTCATAATGGCAGTGGGTAGAAGGGCTAATGTTGAGGGCCTCAGCCAACTGGGCATTGTAGATAAAAACCACGTTGACGTTAATGACGCCATGGCTACAAGGGTACCCAACGTTTACGCCGCTGGCGATGTAATAGGTAGGTATATGCTTTACCACGCGGCGGTGAAGGAGTCCGTTGTAGCCTCCTGGAACATAATGATGGGTAGGCCCATCTTTGAGGTTAACTTCAACGCAGTACCCATGACCATATTCACCGAGCCCGAGGCCGCCATGGTTGGGTTAAGTGAGGATGCAGCCAAGGCTAAGGGCATAGGCTACGAGGTTGTGCAATATCCACTGGAGGATGATTCATACGCCCAAATAATCGGGGTTAGGGATGGCTGGGTTAAGCTAATTATTGAAAAGGGTACGCAGAGAATCATAGGTGGGGTTATTTACGGCGAGGCGGCGTCAATGATGATAAACGAGGTGGCCCTAGCCATAGCCGTCAACGCTAGGGTCAAGGACCTGGCGCTACTAGCCCACGCACACCCGACGATATTTGAATCAATAGATAGGGCTGCAATTAGATACAGTGTTTAATAAAAGAGGCATTACCAGTCAAGGGTTGTGGTTATGCGGCATTTTCCATGGTGGTTACCCACGCGGCAAATTAAAAACCAAGCGACCTACAACTGGTTTAAGTAGCTTGAATGCAGTATCACAGGTTTATTAAACTCCACGTTAAGCATCCTCCTAAGTGGGTTACACTTAACCCTAAATAGGAATAGGGCGTTGGGGTGTCTTCTGCCTGTTTCGAGGTAAGCCTCGAAGTTACCCACACCCTTGGATATTACTAGGTCTGAGCTGTTAATGTACTTGTCGTAAACCTCATTGCTTAGGAAGGCTGGGTAACGGTTACTAGTCGTAACTACACTAACCCCATCACTTCTTAATACATTCTTGACGTAACTGTATGTTACATCGGTTTCATAGGGCTTAAGCCTAGCCACCACGGTAACCCTTGAGTGGGTGGCTAGCTTACCTATCAACACGCTGTCTATGGCGAATTCACCGGCATTATCAACTATGTAAGTCACGTTACTAGCGCTATTGATTACACCAGCTAACTTAGGTTCATCAATACCCAGCCACACAGGCTCCTCATCAATGCCGTGTATCAGCATCTCCTCGTTAAAGGTGTAGTTAAACATAGCCACGTCAACGGAGTTCGCGGCGGCCGCAACCTTAACTAACTCAACCTCACTCATGCCGATGAGCCTCGGAACCAGCATGCCTCTGGCAATCTCCTCATAACGAGCCTTCTCGTCGGAGTATGGGTCCTCGGAACCCACTATGTTTGCAAGCTCCTCAAAGGAGTTAACGAACATGGTGGACCTACCCTTAGGTAGGTCACTGGTTACCCTAACAAGGATTCTTCTGACTGATTCCTCACTATCCCTATTAAACTTCCTAAGCTCACTAAGCCTTGACGTTAAGGCGCATAGGGTGCACTCCGCGTAGTCTATATACCGCACGCGGGGGTTAATGGGTAACCCAAATAAAGCTTACCGCCACCCTCATGGCTAGTGAAGCGTAGTATATATGTGCTGGCCACCCAGTCCAACAGTGGGAAGACCATATTAGTCACGGCCCTACTTAGGCTAGTAAATAGGAAAAATAGGGTAGCCGTACCCTTCAAGGCCCAGAACATGAGTCTAAATAGTTACCCAGCCTTCAACGGAGGTGAGGTAGCCCTAGCCCAGGCGATGCAGGCCTACGCCGCAGGTGTTAAGCCAATTGTGGAGATGAATCCAATACTGCTAAAGCCAGTTAATGAAGCAGCGAGCGAAGTAATCGTGCTAGGCAAGCCCATGGGGCTGATGGAGTACCGTGAGTATAGTAGGAACCCCATAGATAAGTGGAGGATTGTTAGGGACTCCTTACTTAGGTTAAGATCCCTCGGTCTAATAATCGGCGAGGGAGCTGGGAGCGCCTACGAACCAAACATAACAAGCGACGTAGCTAACTTTAGGCCCGCCGATTACCTTAACGCGGATGTCTACATTGTACTGGATATAAGTAGGGGTGGAGCCTTCACAAGTGCCCTAGGCCTATACAACGCTATACCAAGTAGGTGGAGGGATTTGATTAAGGGCTTCATAATAAACAGGTTTAGGGGTGATCCAAGGATACTTGGCGACGCTGTTAAGTGGCTTGAGGAGAAGACTGGCAAAGGGATTTATGGAATCATACCTGAGGTTAATGAGGCACGTTACCTATGGCCGGAGGACTCCGAGGCCATGGTGGACTTCGGTAATGGATCAGTGGACGTGGCGGTGGTCTCCTACCCAGGTATATCGAACTTCCACGAATTCAGTGTTTTAACCATGGAGGATGCCCATGTTAGGTTTGTTAAATGGCCGGACTCCCTTGGGGAACCAGACCTACTGGTTTTACCTGGAGCCAAGAACACTGCACTGGCCATGGAGTGGCTCAGGAGAAGTGGCTTAGATGAGAAGGTGAGGAGGATGGCAGGCTCAACACCGATACTAGCCATATGTGGGGGCTTCCAACTCATAACGGATATGATGAGTGACCCAACTGGAATCGAGTTCGGCAATCCAGGCCACATTAAAGGGCTGGGGCTCGTGAAGGCTCAGGTGACATACCATAGTGATAAGATTATTGCACATAGTAGAGCCATAATGAACGATAAGTTGGTTACCGGCTATGAGATACGTAGGGGTAGGGTAAGGTATACTGGTGATGAACCTGGCATGGTGATTGTGGAGAGGAATGGAAACCCAGTTAATGAACCAGACGGCTATTTCAATGAGGATGGAAGAATCTTCGCAACGAGCCTACATGACATACTAAGTAACCCACACGTTAGGGAGCTGGTGCTTAAGATGGCTAAGGGCAGTGTTAAGGTTAACTCATACTCATCAATAGAGGTCCTCATGCATTGGATCGACGAAGTAGCCCGCGTCGTTAACAACAACATAACCATGGACCTTTAGTGACGGGGCATAGATTACCTAATTAGCAAGTTATCTCAGTATTTCACTAAGCATGGCCCACGCCTACGTGATAATTCACCATACATTTCAAACTTAACCACCCTGAGATGCGCCGTTGCCAACCACTAACCCATGGCTGTTAATGCTAGTAGTGATTCTGACTTCTTCAGTTGTTTGGTTATTGGGTCCACTTCCAGTGCCAGTGATTCAAGTGCAACAACACCCATTACCTCCACATCATCCTTTTCAGCAAAAACAACAATACTGGTTGCCCTTTCCCCTAGGCATTCGATTACTGCCTCACCTACCTCCCTCTCCACTGTCTTACCCTCAATAGTCCTAAACCTCCTAACCCCACTAGGCTTCACGCCGATAGCCTCCAACCTCTCCCTCCTTATCCACGTATACGTACTCCCAGTATCAACAATCAGCTCAACCTCAAAACACCTAGACCCATCCCACGGATTACAAACCCTAACTGCAGCAACCGTATGCCCCATTGCAGCCACCTCTTAGCCTTAAGACTTAACAGGCGCGAGGTTAATAAACCCTATAACGATGAAGTTGAACTTAGCCTTTAGGGTAAGGTTGCTGTTGATGAGAGAAATAGCTTTAGCTTGGTTAAGGGATCGCATAGGTGGGTTTAGATGCTGCTACTTAGGGATTGCAGGTACGTGGTGACGCCCACTGAGAATGGTGACGTTAAGGTTCTTGAGGGGGTTAGCATACTGATCAGTGATGACGGTATCATTCGGCAGGTAGGTGATGTTAACGTTAATGGAGCTGAGGTCGTTAAATGTGACGGTGTAGCTATACCGGGCCTATTTAATGCACATACCCATCTGGCAATGACCATGTTTAGGGGGCTTGTTAGTGACCATGAACTTGAGGATTGGTTAAACATCATATGGGGGATGGAGAAAAGGCTCACAAGTGACGTGGTACTTAAGGGCTTTGAGCTTGGGTTAATAGAATCAATCATGAATGGCACATCAGCGGTGCTGGACATGTACTTCAACCCTGATGTTGTTGACCTGGTTGAGAGGTACGGTATAAGGGTCTTTGAGGGGCCGACCTTCATCGACAATTTAAGAGACCCTAAGTTAACAGAGAACGAGTTAAGGAACCTGGTGTCAAGGGTCAGGGATTCTAAGCTCATTAAACCCATCCTAAACCTTCACAGTGTCTACGCCAACAGCGAGGACACCTTAATGAGGGTTCGTGAGCTTAAGGAGGAACTTAACCTAAGGCTACATACGCATGTAAGCGAAACCAGGCGGGAGGTCTACACGGTTAGGGGTAGGTATGGCCTATACCCAGTGGAGGTTTTAAGCAAATTTGGGCTACTGGACTCATCAGCAATACTAGTCCACCTTGGTTGGGTGACTAACTGGGAGTTGGAGCTTATAATGAGGGCTCAGGCCACAGCGGTACATTGCCCATCATCAAACATGAAGCTGGCCACGGCAGGCTTCTTCCCAATTAAGGAACTGCTTAAGGGTACTAACGTCGCCCTCGGCACTGATGGACCAGGCACTGGGGATTCGCTGGATATGTTTAAGGAGATGAGGATGGCTGTACTGCTCCAGAGGAATAACTACTGGGACGCCAAGGCACTTACGGCTAAGGAGGCTTTAATGATGGCCACGGTTAATGGTTACAGGTCAGTTGGGTTAAGGGGTGGTTTAATAGCGCCAGGTTACCTAGGTGACGTAACGGTGCTCGACATCAAGGACCCAAGGATCAACCCCCTGAATAAATTAAACGTAGCCAATAACATAGTTTACTCATCTAACGGTGGCATGGTTAAGTACCTCGTGGTTAATGGTAAGGTTGTGTATGGGCCACACAATAGGGAGGAGCTTATCGAGAGGGCGCTGATCATCAGCAGAGAGCTTAACGAGTACCTGTGGGGCATGTTGAACGACTAATTAAAGCTTAAATCCCCATTACAGGTTGATTAGTTGAGTAGTGTGAGGATACTGGTTTACTGGCCCTTCACTAGGACTAGGGGCATTGTGTACCTGCTATTATCAATCATAGTGCTGCCGGCCTACATGCTAAACCTAGCCACTGCCCTATCACTGATAGGCCTATCCTCATACTACTCAGCCCTGGTGGGGTTCCTGATAACCATCATTAGCCTAGTCATGAGTTCAATTCACGTGGTGATTTACGAAGTCAACACGACTGTCTACACCCCAGCGTTAACATCAATAACACTCTTCGGCATGACATTCAAAATACCCACTTTCCTAACCCAAGCCAGAAGGACGGCAATATCAATTAACGCTGGGGGAGCATTAATACCCGTAGCCGTCTCGGCGTTTCTAACATACATGCTTTATGTAAAGTACCCAGGCCTAGCGGTGCCAATAGTGGTGTCGGTGCTGGTTACCGCGCTCATAGTTAATAGAATCTCTAGGGTTGTGCCGGCTGTGGGGGTTGTGACACCAGCCATAGTACCACCCATATTGGCAGCCCTCATGTCATACATGGCAATAGCCCTAACCTCAAATGTATACATATTCGTAACCCCGGTGGTAGCCTACGTAACGGGTGTGCTGGGTACCCTAATAGGGGCTGATTTACTCAACATAAGCAAGGTCATAGAGGTGGCACCGATTATCGCAGATATTGGAGGCGCCGGTACCTTCGATGGCATATTCTTCACCGGTATACTGGCCGTCTTCTACGCATCCTTAATATCAACACTTTAAAGCAGCCTTCTAAAACCCACGTATGGTTCAGCGTAGGTTTAGGTTTGACGAAGTGTATACGCCAATCCACACTATTCACGACGCCACCCTGGTCATCGACAACGGCAGGGTAATAGATATTGAGGAGGGTGGGCCCTTTGACGTGGATTACAGGGGCTACTCAGCGGCGCCGGGTCTCATAGATACGCACACCCATGGTTGCGGTAGTATTGAGGTTACATCTATGAAGTCGATTAGTGAGCTCAGCAACCTAGCTAGGTGCTACGCCAGCTTCGGCGTGACCGCATTCCTACCAACCACCGTATCCGCACCGCACGAAGCATTAATGAGGGTGGCTAGCATTGTTAGGCAATACGTTAAGCAGGGCGATGGGACTGTGGGTAATGGGGCTAGGGTGCTTGGACTTAACCTGGAGGGGCCCTATATAAACATCAGGAGGAAGGGTGCCCAAAACCCCTCAGCCATAAGGCCGCCTAGGATTGAGGAGTTTGATCAATACTACGAGGAGTCTGGTGGTTTAGTGAGGGTAATGACGATTGCACCTGAGGTTGAGGGGGCCATGAGTCTCATTAAACACATGTCCAGTGTAGGCGTAATACCAAGCATAGGGCATACTGATGCCGACTATGGGACAGTCATGAGGGCAATAGCCATGGGTGCCTCAAGGGCAACCCACCTTTTCGACGCCATGACTGGGATTCACCATAGGGAACTGGGCGCCGCCATGGCCCTCCTCGACTCTGAAGACGTATACCTAGAGCTCATAACAGACCTAGTTCACCTAAGGCCTGAGACTATACTATTCACCATAAGGCAAGCTGGGTTACACAGGGTGCTGGCGGTAACGGACTCCATGCCAGCCGCTGGCCTTGGGGAGGGTGAGTATGAGCTGGGTGGTTTAAGGGTCATTGTTAAGAATGGTAGGGCAACATTACCTGACGGAACACTAGCTGGGAGCGTGTTAACCATGGATAATGCCCTAAGGAACTTGGTTAAGTTGGGGTTAAGGTTAAGTGATGCCCTAAGGCTCACCTCAATGAACCCAGCCCTATCGATAGGTGAACACAGCATGGGTTGTCTTAAGCCAGGTTGCCTAGCCGACTTCATAGTCATTGATGACAAGTTAAGGCTGATGGCAACCTACGTTGGCGGCACCATGGTTTATGGTAAGTAAAGCGGATGATTAATGATTAATGTATGGCCATATTACTTTTATAAAAATTACATCATTAATCTATAGGTTAATATACAATTAATCGCATCGAGGAAATATTTAAAAGCAAATTGTGAAATACTCTGCTTCATGTCAATTAGTGAGGAGAATCTACCCTACAAAGAGAGAATAGTGTTGAATTCCTGGCCAAACACCACTAGTATAGATTCCTACAAGGCCATGCACAGCAAGAGCATAAGTAATATTGAGGACTTCTGGGCTAACGTGGCTAAAGAGCTTGAATGGTTTAAGCCCTGGGACAAGGTGCTGGTCGCAGACCCACAGCCCCCATTCTACAAGTGGTTTGTGGGTGGTAGGCTGAATGCCTCATACCTAGCTGTTGATAGGCATATTAACACGTGGCGTAAGAATAAACTAGCCATAATATGGGAGGGGGAGCCGGTTGACCAATCAGGCAACCCAATTGAGGTGAGGAAGCTAACCTACTACGACCTGTATAGGGAGGTTAATAGGCTAGCCTTCGCAATTAGGGATAAGTTGGGTTTAAGGAAGGGGGACACGGTGACCATATACCTACCAATGATCCCTGAATTACCCATACTAATGCTGGCCCTGGCTAGGTTAGGTGTAATATTCTCAGTGGTCTTCTCAGGGTTCAGTGCCCAGGCCCTGGCTGATAGGGTAATTGACGCCAAGTCTAGGGTTGTGTTCACGGCTGATGCCTTCTGGAGAAGGGGGAGGGTTATTAGGCTTAAGGATGTTGTTGATGAGGCGTTGAGGAATGCACAATTCGTTGAGAGGATTGTGGTGTACAGGAGGATGAACCTCAAGGACACTCCAATGAAGCCTGGTAGGGATATTTGGTGGGATGAGCTATTAAGCGGTGTACCAGCCAACGCATACGTGAAACCTGAGGAGGTGGAGAGCGAACACCCACTGTACATACTATACACCTCTGGGACTACGGGTAAGCCTAAGGGCATTGTGCACGATACAGGGGGCTACATGACACTCCTCCACGCAACCATGAAGTGGGTCTTTGATGTTAAGGACACTGACGTGTACTGGTGCACAGCCGACATAGGCTGGGTGACTGGGCACAGTTACATAGTGTTTGGCCCACTCATGGAGGGCGTCACCGAGGTTATGTATGAGGGTGCTCCAGACTACCCAGCACCGGATAGGTGGTGGAGGATTGTGGAGAGGTATGGTGTGACAATACTCTACACATCACCAACAGCCATAAGGACCTTCATGAGGTATGGCGATGATTGGGTTAAGGGGCATGACTTCTCCACAATAAGGATAATTAACAGTGTCGGCGAGCCAATAAACCCTGAAGCTTGGAGATGGGCTTGGAGATGGCTAGGTAGGGAGAGTGTGCCCTTCGGTTCAACGTGGTGGATGACGGAGACTGGTGGCATATTAATAAGCCATGCACCTGGGCTAGCCCTAATACCAATGAAACCAGGCACCAATGGCCTCCCACTACTTGGAGTGGATGCAGACGTGGTTGATGATGAGGGTAGGCCTGTCCAGGGTAAGAGGGGTTACCTGGTGATTAAGAAGCCATGGCCAGGCATGATGCTTACCATTTGGGGTGACCCTAATAGGTATATTCAGGTTTACTGGAGCAGGTTCCCTGACATGTTCTATGCAGGTGATTGGGCTATTAAGGATGAGGATGGGTACATCTGGGTCCTGGGGAGGGCTGACGAGGTCATAAAGGTGTCTGGCCATAGGTTAGGCACCTATGAGATAGAATCAGCCCTAGTATCCCATAAGGCAGTTGCCGAATCAGCAGTGGTGGGCATGCCAGACCTGGTTAAGGGTGAGGTCCCGGTGGCCTTCGTCGTGCTTAGGGCTGGTTTCTCACCAAGCAAGGAGTTGAAGGCTGAGTTAAGGAATTGGGTTAGGGAGGTAATAGGCCCCATAGCTGAGCCAGCGGAGATACTATTCGTAACCAAGCTACCAAAGACCAGGAGCGGTAAGATAATGAGGAGATTGCTTAAGCAGGTCTTAATAGGTCAACCACTAGGCGACACCACCGCACTTGAAGATGAGACTAGTATTGATGAGGCTAGGAAGGCCTACGAGGAGTTAAGTAGGGAATTAATGGGCCAGCGTTAAGCTAGCCGCCGTAAAGCCCTCTATTCCAGGGTAACCTGGGTATTAATGCCATTAAAACCGACCAAGTGTTGGCATCAAGCCGGGTAACCAGGCCCCTGGTTAAAATACCCACAAGCCCCATTGACTCACCGGCATTAGCATAGCCATACCGCATTTCCACTGCCTTCTCAAGCTCCATACCCAACTCCACGTTTCTAATTAAACTGGTGGGTATTGCAAAACCAGGCCCAATACCTATGGTCAGGTAACCGTCCCTACTCATGATTGCAGCCACAGGTATGTTTAGGTAAGTTAAATCACCTACCTTTACCAACCCAGTCTCAATACCAATAGCCTCTTCGGCTTTATTAACGGCTTCTAATGCCAGCCTAGCCCTCACCACTGCTCCATTGGTGATTTCACTAAGGCCCAGCGGCTGCTGTGTCGGTGTCTGAACCTTAACGGGCCTTACATCCACGGTTATGCCGAACATTGAGTATGCCTTAGCTACGGCGTTAATCTTAGTTGAGTTGAGTGAACCAACTGCCACTACCCTACCCATACCTAGGAACCCCTGGCCTCATCTATGCACCTAGCCACGTCACCCCGGCAGTTGAGTATAATGCCTATTAGCTCCACCACCCCCTGGCCATCCTCACCCCTGGTTACGTACCTTGCAATACCCTTAACCTCAGGTAGCGCATTCCCCACGGCCACAGGTATGTCAGCTGCCCTAAGCATTGGTATGTCATTCTCGGCATCGCCGATTGATATAACTAGGCTTGGTTTAATTAGCCTCCTCAAAACGTTAATGGCATACCCCTTATCCACACCCTTAGGCATTATTGAAAGCATGTTTCTGTTAACCTCAAGCTTAACGTCAAATGAACTCAAAGCATCAATAACAGCCTTACTATTCTCAGTGAACAAAGATACCTCACCCTCACTGAACCTAACGCCTAACACCGATAAATGAGCCTTAACCTCATCCCTAAGCCGCCACCATTGGGCTGGTGCATTAATAATCCTCTCACCACTAGGCTTAACCACTATTAATCCATTCTCAAGGGCCAGGTAGACCTTACCCATTAACGCACTAAGCCCCTTAACATGACGGGTTGCCCCACTGGTTACCACTGCAAATGAATTGCCCAGGTTAATGAAGTTAGTTATGGCGTTTAAAACGTCCGCATTAACCGTGAACTCGCCATTCCTTTCATTCGCTAGTGTCCAGTGGTAGTCGGCGGCAAGTAGTAGTCCACCCATAGTTACCTACATGTTGCGTTGATTTTAAAATATTCTTTCACGGCGATAGTAATCATGGATGAGTTAATTAGGCTAATCATTGAATTTACCACGTTACACATTGTTAATAAGCCCTGAGACAGAGGGGTAAGTGTGGATATTAAGGTTGTGGTGTTCGACACGAGTGCACTGTTGTTAGCCATTGATGAGAGGATTGATGTGATTAGTAATGTTAAGGAGGCCGTGGAGGGCTTAATACTGCCTGTCGTGACGGCTAGCGTTGTTAGGGAATTGTGGCTCCTATCTAAGAAGGGTGGAAGGAGGGGTAAGGCAGCTGCGCTGGTGCTCAACAGGTTAATACCAGTGTACTTCTCAATAGCGTCATTGGATGGTAAGGCTGATGATGATGTGCTAAAATTGGCTAAGGAAACAGGTGGATTCCTAGTGACCTGTGACTCGGAACTTAGGAGAAGGGCTGAGAAGAGTGGTGTAACTGTCATATATTATAGGAGGGCCCTAAGGAGATTCACCACTTAGCTTGTTTTAACCTTCAACTCCTTTAAGGGGTGCCCTTTATTAGATGATTTAACATTCACTTAAGCTTAATAACCGGGGTAATTAATGTCCCTATTTCGCTTATGCTTATCTCGACTACATCACCCTCCCTGAGGGCTGAATCCCTACCTGGCAGTATACCTGTCCCAGTCATCAGTATTGTACCGTCAAGTACGGTATTATTCCTTATCAGGTACTTTACCTGCTCATCAATCCTCCTCCTCATTTGCCTAGTACTCACCTCACCCTCATAAATAACCTCACCACCCCTAATTATCCTAAGCCTTATTTGGAGTGAATAGGGGTCCTTAATCTCATCCGGGGTCACTATGAACGGCCCGAAGGCGCAGCAGCCATCGTATATCTTGGATTGGGGCAAGTACAGTGGATTCTCAGTCTCAATATCCCTAGCCGAGACATCATCTATTATTGTGTAGCCAAGCACCCGACCATCCCTAGATATTACAACACCCAATTCAGGCTCCGGTAAGGTCCAATTTGAGTCGCTTCTAATGGCTATTGGCTCCCCATGCCCAACGCACCTGCCTGCCGTGGCCTTGAAGAATATTTCAGGTCTCTCCGCGTCATAAACCCTCTCATATATGGTTTTACCACCTATCTTAGCCACATCCCCCTCCTCAGAGTACCTCCTCCTAGAAACCTCATAACTTATCCCACTCCCCCAGACCTCAGGTGGGTCGTAGGGTTTAGTGAACCTTAAACCACTAACCCTATAATCCCTCTTAAAAACCTCGTCAATGTTAATCAACACCTCGCTACCTAGACTTACACTTAAACCCTTTGCATGGTTAATCAGGGCTAGGACCGGGTCCATACCTAGTTCAAAGACCTTACCGTTGATCATGACATACGTGAAGTTGCTGATACCGTTAGTTAACCTGAAAATTCTCATGAATGTAACCACGTAATTCCACTTTATAAGTATTATCAATCATAACGATGAGTTAAGGGCAAGAGTTATTGATTTTACTTAGGAAAAATATTTAAGCATTAAGGAGGGGGCCATTTATGCATGGCTACGCCAATAGGATAATATTCTTCGATTTAAGTAAGGGTACGCTTAGGGTTAATGGGGTTAAGGAGCAGTGGGCTAGGATGTTCATAGGTGGTAGGGGCCTTGGATTAAGGCTAATAATGGATATGAACCTTAAACTTCAGGATGTAAACCCATACGGTCCAGAGAATCCCCTCATAATAGCCACGGGGCCATTGGGTGGTACCCGGATCCCCCTAGCCACTAGGGCCATTGCGCTATTCAAGTCTCCACTTAACGATAGGTGGAACTACTCAACAGTTGGGGGGACGCTTGGGGCTTACTTGAAGTACGCAGGCCTCGATGCCATGGTTATCACGGGCAGTTCGCAAAAGCCTGTATACCTAGTGGTTTCTGACGGCAAAGTGGAGGTTAGGGATGCCAGGGACTTATGGGGGCTTGATACCGTTGAGACAGAGAGGGCCCTTAAACGTGAGTTCAAAAACTCAGCAGTATTAACCATAGGTCCAGCCGGCGAGAATAAGGTGCCGTTCGCCGCGATTAACCATGAGGAGTGGAGGCAGTTTGGTAGAACAGGTGGTGGGGCTGTCATGGGCTCTAAGATGATTAAGGCGATTGTTTTCATACCAACCTCAAGGGATGTTGATGTGGCCAACGCAAAGACATACAATGACTTGGTTAAGAACCTTGGAAAATTGTCTGTGACCAACCCAGGCGAGGCGGCTTTAAGGGCCGGTGGTACCGTTAGGCTCATTGATGTTGGTAACAACATGGGCTTCTTCCCAAGCATATACTGGACCAAGGTAGTTATGCCTGGTTGGGAGAGGATATCCTGGGAGAAGGTACTTAAGGTTGATTACTTCATTAAGAATGGTGCATGCCTATACTGCCCTGTTGCATGCCATAAGGTTGTTAAGTCGAGTAGAGGTGAGTACGATTTGGAGTATGAGACATCCATGGCGTTAGGTGGGTTAACAGGCGTTAACGATCCAGAGAAGCTAATTGAACTAAGTGAATTAGCCGATAGGCTTGGCTTTGACTCAATAAGCCTAGGTAACACCATAGCATTCCTAATTTACCTAGGTGAGAAGGGGCTTATCAGTAATGCACCTAAGTGGGGTGACTATGAGGGCATCAAGAAGCTGATATACGACACAGCCTACAGGAGGGGGTTAGGTGAATTGACCGCACTTGGCGTTAGGGGATTAGCCAAGAGACTTAACGCTGAGGACTTGGCTATTCACGTTAAGGGGCTTGAACCAGCTGGCTACGATCCAAGGACCCTTAAGGGCATGGCACTAAACTACTCCGTATCGGAGAGGGGGGCTGACCACCTGTGGACGATGGCATACGCGCTTGATATTGCTGGGCAGGGTGGTGGTAGGTTCGCCACTGGTGATGAGAAGGTCATGGCCGTTATGGATTATGAGGAGAGGAGCACCCTCTATGATTCAATGCTCCTCTGCAAATTCGGTAGGTACATCTACGACTGGGAGACCATGAAGAACGCCCTTAATGCAGTGACCGGCTTTAACTACACCGTTAGTGAGCTCAAGGAGACTGCCCAGAGGATTATAGTCATGCATAGGTTCCTTAATGGCACAACCATTGAGCAGGATAGGCTACCACCAAGGTGGCTTAGGGAGCCCGTGGAGTATGAGGGTAAGAGATATGTGGTTACTGAGGAGGAGTGGCAGGGCATGGTTAAGAGGTACTACCAGTTGAGGGGTTATGATGAAAATGGTGTGCCTAAGCAGGAGACACTGGTTAAGCTAGGCATAATCAATAGTAATTAACCTCACGGACACCCTCATTAGAGGGCCTAGTTAACATTACCCTAGGCCTTAAACCTAATTTACGAAGCTCCCCCTCAATCTCCACCACATTGGGTTCATCCTTAAAGAAACCGACAATTGAAGGCCCAGCCCCACTTAGTATCACGCCAAGGGCACCATGCCTAGTGAGCGTATCCTTAACGATCCCCCAATGGCCATACGCCTTAATCCTGTACGGCATGGCAACTCTATCATTCTGAATAACCCTTGAGAACAGTGATAAATCACCTTTAAACACTGAGGCAACCAGCTGGGCCACGCTAGCTATATTGGTAACTACGTCATCCAGCGTATAACTCTTGGGGAGTATACTCCTCATGTAGCCCGTGTTAGGCTTAGAACCCTCAATGACTATTAGCACGTATATGCCTGGGAAGTCGAGCCTAGTCACCTGCCTCACAGTTGAGTTAACTATCACCAATCCCCCAAATAGTGAAGCCGCCACGTTATCCATGTGCCTAACCCCAGCTGAAGCCAACTCACCATAGGAGGCAAGCTCCACTAACCCCCATTGGTCAAGGTTAAGGTTAAGTAACTTGTTCATCGCATAAGCCACAGCTGCAGACGTGGCGCCACTACTACCTAGCCCGCTAGCTGGCTTAATGCCCTTGATCACCGTCACCTCAATCCTAGCCTTAACGCCGGCTAGCTCAAGTGCCCTATTAGCGACCAGGTAGGCTGAGTTATCGCTGGGCTCGTTAGGTAGCTCTGAGGCGTACTCACCATCATTCCTAATTACGACCCCCTCACCACCACTAACCCTAACCCTGACCACATCCTGTGGTGGTTTTATGGCTAGGGCCAGTGAGTCAAAACCTGGCCCGAGGTTTGCTATTGATGCTGGTGAGGAGACTATTAACTCCTCAGTACCCAATCTACATCACCCTTAAGCTCCTCCTGCTCAGTAGACACCTTCACTATCAACTCATCAAAATGCTCACTTAGATACCTCCACAGCTTCTCAATCTTACCCCTGAAAACTGGGTCACTTAGGCTATGTGGTATTAAGCCAACCCTACTAACACTCCCCCTAACCATAGCCCAGTGGGCCAATGACTGAATACTATAGCCATCCTTAACGTCACTCCACGTGACCTTCCCACTAAGCCAGTAAACTTCCCTGGCGAAGTTAGTAGCTATAACCCTTAGGAACCTCTCCTCATTACCCCGAATAATACTCATACATCTATCCCTATTGTTAAGTATATTCACCAACCTAGCTAAGTTAACCCTGCTGAACAGTGTTAGGTTTGTTATTGCACCTAGGTACCTCTCATCCGATGCAAAAGCCTCACACCTCTCATTAATGTACAGCCACAGTGCCGTGGCTATTGAATCAAGAACCCCCCTCAGGAATCTTTCAACTAACTCCTCATCGCTTAATTCCCCATCCCCCACATTTACTAACCCAGCACTTAACATTTCCCTAAGCTTACCGTAATCCACAATACCTGCAAATACTAACTCGCCATTAATGAATATGCTTGGTACAGACCTAACACCCCTTTCAAGGGCTAAGTGAGGGTCAATTGACGTGTCGTAAACCTTAACGTGCTGTAAGTAACCCCACTGCTTCAGTAGCCTAATCAACGTGTGGCATGTTGAGCATGTTGGATGCACAAACACCTCAACGTCCATGGCTGGGATTGATTAAACTCTATATGGTTAATAAGTTTTACTCCAGTTTTACCAGGGCTATACTACATTGAGTATTTTGTGGTAAATAATTTATATAGATAAATGTATTAAGTGAAATTGAGTGTACAGGTAATAATATAAAGATTTATAGGGTATGTGATAGTTAATTAGATTCATGAAGGTACTTAGCGTTAACCTGAATACTGGGGATGTGAAGGTTGATACTGTTGAGGCGCAGGGCCCAATAACACTAGGTGTTAGGGTGCTTAGTGATCAGAGAACCTGGGATAAGGATCCACTTGACCCAAGTGTACCATTCATAGTGGGCATAGGGCCCTTTGTTGGTGGTAAATTACCGGGTGTCCATAGGGTTATAGCAGTCTTTAAGAGCCCAATGACTAGGACTATTCATGTTGCTGCAATTGGTGGTGTTGCCTATAAGTTCATGGGGTCAGGCATAGATGCCGTGGTGGTGACTGGCCGTGCCAGGGAGCCAACGGCACTATTCATATCAAGTGATGGCGTTAAGCTGGAGAATGTTAACCCAGTGTACTCCTACGGTGGTTATAGTGGAGTCTACGCCTTCACCAAGTACCTCATGGACAAGTACAACGATTTCTTCGTTAAGTACAACGCGAGGGCTATAGTTGTCGGTGAGGCTGCCTTAAGGACATACAATGGCGCGTTGTTCTCAATAGATGTTGACCCAAGGAAGTCCACCTTCAAACCCGGTGCCGAGGATACGGCAGCTAGGGGTGGCCCAGGTACCGTAATGGCTAAGGGGCATAACCTGGTCGCCATAGTGGCTGGTGGATCAGCCAAGGCTAGGTACGTTAAGGTTGCAGACATGAACCTAATAAACAAGCTAAGTATGGATGCCTTCAAGAAGCCGTTTATCCAGGTTATGAATGAGAAGACCGTTAAGTACAGGTTCGACCCAACCATGGGGACGGGCGGCACCTTCGGCGTGAATTACCCCCACTACAGGGAGCTTTTGCCACTCTTCGGCTATAAGTCAATATACATGCCTAGGGAGCTTAGGGCCAGGCACGTTGAGGAGATAATTAGGCTATTCTGGAAGCCCTTCAACGATGAGGTGTTCGTCAAGAGTAAGTCCTGGTACAACTGCGGCGACTTCGGGTGTTCGGTAGTTTGTAAGAAGGTTTGGAGGGGCAAGAAGGTTGACTATGAGCCATTCCACGCCGCAGGTCCATTCATAGGCAACTACATATTTGAGGAAGCCGTTAAGCTAGTCGACCTAATAGACCAATACGGCTTCGATGCCATTGAGATGGGGCACGTGGTGGCATGGGTCTTCGACTCAATTGAGAATAGACTACTCAAGCCTGAGGAGGTTGGGTTAAGCGACGAACCGGTCTTTGACCCACTCGAATTCAACCCTGAAAAGGACTCGCCTAAGAACGCTAAGCTGGCCAGTGAATTAATCAATAACCTGATTAACAAGTCAACGCAAGTCCTATCGATAATAGCTGATAACGGCATTAGGGTTGCTGCTAAGAGACTCAACGAGATGTTCAGGGATAGGGTCAACTCAACCGGTAAGTCGTTCAACGACCTAGTGGTTTACGTCGCATACGGTGAATCAGGCTACATAACCCCGAACTTCTACTGGACGCCCGGCATGGTTGCGCCAATGTATGTTCTTGGTAGGTATTGGACTAACTACGCCAACACATTCATGAAGCCCGAGGACTATGCCAAGTCAGCCCTGGAGAGAGCCATCAATGAGGCCTTAATCGACGACGCAGGTATATGCAGATTCCACAGGGGGTGGGCTGAACCAATACTGGATAAGATGTACGGCGAATTCACGGGCATGAAGCCTAATAGGGATATTTACAGGCAGATAGCCGAGTACTCCATTAAGGCGAATGCCCAACCGGTGCTTTGGGAGAGCAGGAGGGCTGCCGACGTGGTGTCTGCATTAGCAAGGGAGATTGGATCCAAGGAGTGGGAGTTTAAGGGGTGGAATGATTACGTTGAGTGGTGGAATAGGTATAAGGCCACCTTAGATAGGATGCTTAACGTTGCGTGACGCTGTGTTTAAAATTATGAAAGTCAATCATTGGGTTATTGATTATTGAACTCGGAATTAGCCTCCTCCCACTCATTAATTATCCATGATGGTGTGGCCAAGATGGCTACGTAGCCACCGAAGGTCTTACTTAACGTTAGGCTTTCCTCAACACTACTCGGTATCACAACTAGCTCTATCTTCCTGCCCCTCAACATTGTGGTTAATTTAAATATCTCATCCTCCCCCACATCCTCGCTTATCAGCACCACCTTAGCTATACCCTTCTCGATGGCACTCATCACGTTATCTCTACCGTAAACTATATAGTCAGGTTTCTTAACGGCTATATACATCACCTCCTCCATAAGCTTCTTAGCCCTAACGTACTCCGTCTCCTTGAGCTTATCCTCAGCACCCCTAATGGCCTCAAGGACACCACTGATGTCGGCGCAGCATGCAGGTACTATGGCTATTACCTTATCCATGAGCCTACTGTCTAACCCACCCTCCTTAAGGAAATCCTCCTTTGTCGGACCTGGACCAGCTACAACTATCCCCTTGAGGTTCGGTATCTGTAGGAGTATCTTGTTGGCATCCTCGGCCACGAGCTTATAGAATGTCTCAGCCAAGTGCTCGGTTTGCCTCTTAAACCTCAGTGCTGATTGGCCACCTGCATGATGCTTGTTAGGTACGAAGAACTCAACCTTATCGACAATCTCCCAGTAACTACCCTTAAGCAGGGCGATAACAGCCTCACCCCTCTCAATAACTATTATGCCGAAGGTTGAGGATGATGCAGATATCATGTCCTCCAGTAGCTCAGTGTGGAAGTGGGTGTCGCACACGTACTTGTAGGTGTTGATTTTATATGGGGGAATTACAGCATACATAACCCACTTGTAGCTGCCAGGCTTCTCCATGTGGAAGCCCCCAAACACCGCAAGGCCGTTGGGAGGGGCCTTAGCGGTGCCCTTCAGTGCATTTATTATCCTCTCCAACGCGTCTTGAACATGAGTCCTCGTGGTCTTATCCTTAATGTTACTTGCGACAGACCACTCACTCCTAAGCATGTTGAGTACATCGGGTATTGGCCTATCGCCATTAATGTAAAGTGAGATTAACGTTGTTGCGTATCCCCTATACCTCTTTAGTAACTGGATTATCACCTTTAACTCTTCTCCATCGGTTATTCCAGCGCGTCCACCTAAGACACCATCACCACCATAATTAATGGGTTTATAAACCTTTCCCAGCACGATCTTCACGTTTTAAGCTATAGGCCACGCAGATTTGAGGTAATTAAAGAAATGGTTTATTAAGGTAAGAAACCCTTAACAACAGTATGGGGTTAACCGGGGTAGCTGACTTACCACTACACGAGGGGCATGTACCACCCTGGCTATTCAGCAGAATGACTAAGTTATCTTCATTAATAATTAACCTAATGGTTGATGAATATGGGGTTAGGAGGACAATTAAAATGTTTAGCAATCCCATATTCTTCCAGTCATTTAACAATATAATAGGCATGGATTGGGATTCATCAGGGAGCACGACCATAACCACCGCAGCCCTTAAGGTGGCCTTAAAATCAGTTGACGTTGGGATCAAGGTTGTTGGGGGTAAGGGGGAGCATGCGTTAAAGGTTCCTGATGAGATAAGGAGCCTTGAGGGTAAGTTCAATATAAACCCGGGTGAATTAATAACGGCGTCAAGGCTTGTGGCTAAGGTTGATAACGTCGCCCTACAGGATGGGCATAGGCTGTACCACCATGCCATGATCATTGGTGAGGATGGTACATGGGCGATTGTTCAGCAGGGGTTAAACCCAGAAACCAAGTATGCTAGGAGGTATCATTGGTGGATGGAGACGAGCTTCATCAATAACCCACATGAGGGTATTGTGGGGGTGAAGGGCGACGGCGCCCTTAATATGGTGAGTAGCGTTAGTGAAAAGGCGCGTTCAACAATCATCGACATCGTTAGCCAAGATTTAAACAAGGTGAGTAGGGATCTAGCTACGGTTAAAGCCATCATCAGGAATCGTGGTAATAGATCGATACTAAGCTACATAAATGACGAGGGTAAAGACTGGGAACAGGCTTACTATAATCCAAGGCTAAACGTAATCATTAACAGAGAGTTAAACATTAATGAAGATGCCCTAAGGAGGGCTAGGGGAACCTACAACTTCAGGGACCTACTGCTCACCAATGGCCTAGGCCCAAGTACAATGCTGGCCCTAGCCCTAATAGCACAGTTAATCTATGAAGCCCCAGTTGACTGGAACGATCCAGCTAACCTTGATCCGAGGAGGTTCACCTTCGCCTTGGGTGGTAAGGATGGGTCACCATACCCGATTAACAGGGAAGTTTACGACGCTGTCATAGATATATTAAGTAGGCTGGTGGATAGCATTAAGAGGGATGGGGGCCTAAAGCCATACCTAAGGCACCTAGCTAGGGTTGCTAAAAGGCTTAACCTACCTGTTGACCTGGTTAAACCAACTTATTAGTTTTAAATCACGCAACCTTATACATCCTATCCTTCTCATCGTAAAGTAGCACTATTGGAGATGGGTTAAACAGCGGTATTACTATGGTTTCCCTCGTTTCGCTTAGTGCCGATGCTTCATCTACCTTAGTGCTGATGCTGCTTCCGCCATTTAACTGGGTTCTCATGGCCCCTAGTTTACCACTTATGGTTTTTATTGACCCCCTTATGCTCATTCTTCTCACCTCGGGTGCATCATCCAGGTTAGGGTTTATATAGCTTATTGGTTTATTGGGTGGATCCTATAAATACACTCCAATAATGAATATATACTATATAGATTTAGGCCATGTTCCTCGGCGTCATGTTGAGCTTGTTAAAGCTTCTCGTACCTAATCACGTCAACCCCCAGTAGCCTTGAGAACACCGACACCTCATTAGCGTGGTTACCGGGGACGATGACGTGGTGGTTAGCTGGCGCATGGTTAAGTATGGTTGAGGTGTCGAAGTTAACCTTAACCTCGGCTTGCGTCCTGCAAGCATTCATACCAAGGCTACCCGACCTCACTAATTCACCTGTAAACACGAATACCCTGCTGAAGTCCTGCGAAACAGAAACCGCTGTTACCATGTTTGCGTCTATTTCGGCTGATACTGAGTATGGGTTACCGGATTCGAAGTGCGTAACCACCCTAGCCGACTTAACCATGTTTAACGCTATTGTGCAGTGCGACATGCGCACTAAATTCCCCTCAATATCATTAATGTTGGCTATCCACCCACTATACCCGGTTAATGGGTGAAGCAGCATCATTAGGAACAGTGACCTTAAGTCGTATTCACACGCCGTGAGCTTACCCTCCTCGTTAAGCTTAGCCAACGCTAGGCATGGGGTCACCCCATGCTTTATTAGGTATGGGAAGCAGTTTAACGCTAAGGCATCATAGACCTTAAACATGTTGAGCAATGCAACGTAAACCTTACCCACGTTAATCAACTTATCTAAGGGGACCTCGAAGACGAGTCTATCAAGTATGTCGTCTATGAATACCTTAGCCTCATCAACCTTAACTTTATTCACAAGGTCCTCAAAGGTATTCATTGGTATGGCGTCAACCCTTGCGTTAAACCTATCCTCAAAGGATTTCCCAATAGGACCCTTGTCACCTACGCCCACTAACGCTACCCTTGAGCCATTAATCCTCAACACCGCCTCAATGGCATTAACAATTTTCTGCAATTCACTTAAACTACTTAAGTGATACACCAATGCATTAACCCCCTCGCCTTCAAGCATTGACCTGGCTGATAAGGCTGAGGCTAGGCTATTGTTAGATGGGTAAGATAGCAACACCGCATTTTTGATTTTATTAGCAGCAGCAAAGCGTTCAATCATTCTGCTAACACCTCCAGAAAGGATCAGTAGGACTGGTGTCGAGTCACCTACATTAATACCGCTGGCTTCATCCTCACTGTAAACCACTGCATCCACACCACTAGGTACACTAACCCTACCTCTATGTAGCGGTGAGGCAAAGGCTACTACCTTAACCTTACCCATGGTTTTATCAGTTCAGCTCAGCTTAATTAAACTAACCTTACTCGAACTCTATAGTTGCCGGTGGCTTAGGCGTCACGTCAAACCCAATTGAACTCACTGAGTCGTTTTTAGCTAACTCCTCAGCCACCTTAATTAAAATATCCCTACCGAGCTTAGGTACATCAGCGGTCATGTAGTCTGATGTCGTGACGGCCCTAATGGTAACAAAGAATTTGCCTCCCTTAACCCCTCCATTGCTTACCTCATATATGACGTGTGTTATATCCGTACCGTAGGTTAACCTGGGGTACAGGTTGAAGACGACACCCCACCTATCCAACTCACCACTAACAACGGCGATGCGGCCATATTCCCTTGAATCACCCTTAACCCCAGTACCCTTAACCTTAAAGGTCTCCACGGTTAAGCCGCGTCCAAGGTCCTTAACCCTCCTACTCAACTCCTCATCGTAAACCCTCTCATCCTCCCAGGCCGCGGCGAACCATTGGCTTAAACCAAGGTTAGCAAGACCATCCTCAACAATTTTAGTTGACCATTTAACAACATTAAGCTTCTCCATTGTTAACAAGCCCACTGCCCTTATGCTTAAACCTGGGCCTGGAAATGGCTGCCTATCAACTATGCTAACCGGCACACCGAGGAACCTGGCTAAGGCCCTAACCTGGTCCTTATAAAGCTCCCTGAGGGGTTCAAGTAGCTTAAAGCCGTAAACCCTATCCGTTTCAATACCTATCTGCGCTAACACGTTGTGCTGGGTTTTTATTCCACCAACAGTCTCTATCCAATCTGGGGCTATGGTTCCTTGAACAAGCCAATCGCAGCCATTATCCTTAACTAACTTAGATAAGGCACTGTAGAAAGTATCCCTAAACCTCACCCTCTTCTCCTCAGCATCTGATAAACCCATCATTGCTCTGTAGAACTCCTCCCTAACGTCAATTAGCCTTATGGGCAGTAATCCCCTTAAACTTTCAATAACCTCAACGGGTTCATTAATCCTCATGAAGCCTGTGTCGAATAAAACAGGTATCAGCTTATCATTAATCGCAAGCCTGGTTATCACAGCGCTGGTGGTGCTGTCCACGCCACCACTAACGGCGGCCACAGCGCACCTTATCTCCAGCCCCCTAATCTCGTTAATGATTGCCTTGGTGAATTCCTCGGGAGTGAACATGAGTCTATCTTGCAGGTTTTTATTTAAACTTTACGTTGACTTAGAGGTGAATATTTTAACTTTTTGCATTAAATAATCTCATGAATAATGCTGGAATTAACGACACAGTTCAGCGAAGTTCCTCAATATGACGTCACCGAATTGAGTATGCTTAACCTCAGGGTGAAACTGAACGCCATACCTCCTAATCCTCTCATTAGCCATCGCCTGAACCCTAACGGTACCACTGTGGGCTAGTACAGTGAATCCCACTGGCTCTCTCTCCACACTCACATTGTGGCTTTCCCATGCTGTGAACTCTTTATCAACACCCCTAAGTATAGTATCCTCATCATCAATGGTTACCCTAACACCACCAAATTCTGGCCTGTTATTAGTCAACACTCCTCCATACTCATACGCCATCAATTGATGGCCAAGGCATATGCCTAATACCGGCCCTGGGAACTCAAGCACATACCTTGGTGCGTTACCTAGCCTTGGTAAATCACCAGGTATATTCCATGAACCACCGCTTATTATTAGACAGTCTAGTTCCCTTGTAATAACGTTTAGTGGCTCAATGCTGTTAATTAGCCTAGCCGTGAAGCCCATGTCCTCGAGTCTACGTTTAATCAGATGATTATACTGTCCACCGAAGTTGACTACACCTATAATCGCCATATACCATGTGTGATTAGACGATTTATTATTTAAGCTTAACGCACCAGGGCGGTTAACTGCTGAGTTGGGCGCCCCGTAACCATTGATAGTACCTGGTCCGGCTTATTGTAGAATAGTTCAACTATCTTAGCTACCCTATCCAACTCCTTAATATTGTTATCAACCATCCACCTGACTATGGCGGCCCTAGTCTTAATGTCATCAATGACGTCGCTCGGCTTGACCCCCCTCTCCTCTGCAATATCCTTAACCAAGACGCTCCTCTCCAGGTAAGCCTCATGCTTATCCACTGTGGGGTTCCATTTAAACACGGTTACGAATTCAACATCACCATTGTTAAGCACAGGTTCACTAACCTCAATGACCCTCCTCGCAACCCTCTCACGGCCATCCTTCATAATCCTAACCCTCCTAATCATGATGAAGATGTTCATTGATGGTATGTAGGCTAAGGGTATGTTCATGGGTGGGCTTAGCAGCCTATTCTTAGCTGCCTCAAAGCTCTCGGCATGCATGGTAGATATACCCCCATGGCCTGTTGCAACTGCTTGGAAGAGGACATAAGCCTCCTCACCCCTAACCTCACCGACTATTAGGTAATCTGGCCTCATCCTTAGCGTCGCCTTAACCAGGTCAAACATTGTTATCTCAGCTGTTTTCTGCGGCCCAAAGGATAACCTGGGCACCAGCCTAATCCAGTTTTGATGCGGTAGCTTAACCTCCGGAACCTCCTCAACGGTTATGATCTTCATGTTCGGCCTGATGAACGTAGCCATGGCGTTTAGGAAGGTCGTCTTCCCCGCACCAGTAACCCCTAGAACCATGAACGACTTGTGGTAGTCCATCATCGTCCAGAAGTAGCCCGCTATCTCAGGGCTGATCATACCATTGATGATCAGTTCGGTGAAGGTGAATGGATTTGACCTAAATTTCCTTATGGTGAAGGTTGATCCACCTGGCGAAACTTCACGCCTATAGGTTACCGCTATCCTTGACCCATCCGGCAATTGGGCGTCCACGATGGGTGTTGCCACGGATACATGCCTATCTGCCATGTGTATCATTTTAACGACCAAGTCATCTATAGCCTCATCGCTAAGCGGTATGATGTTCGTGGGTATGCTCTCATACTCCTTGTGGTAAACGTAGATAGGTTTCCCAACGCCATCAGCCGAAATATCTTCAATGTTCTCATCCCTCATTAATGGGTCAATTGGGCCAAAGCCCAGTAGGTCACGCTCAAGGTAATAGGCCAGTGTGGACTGCTCGCTGGGTGATAACCTAAGGTACCTCCTGTACCTACGCACCACCTCCCTAACCTTATTGGCTAAGAACTGCCTAACCATGCCTGTGTTCGTTATGTTTTCAGGTGGGGGCAATTCATCCATTACGAATCTCAGCAATTCACCGTAAATCCTCCTTTCGCTGGGTATTAGGGAGACCTCATCGACGTAGTACATTATTGAACCCGTCTCCGTGTTCTCCATTATGTTAGCGTATGCATAGGGTTCATTCAACGGGTACCTCTCAATCAACCTATACTGTCCCTTAACGTCAATTATCCTCTCGAAACCAAGGCTAACGCTAGACATATTACACTAATGTATAGAGCTAGAGTATTAATACTTTACTGTCCTACTTAGAGGACACTAAGAATACATGAGGCATCTCCCGAACTAAACCAGTGAACCACTAATCATGTAGAGGGTTTCGCCTAAGGGAATCAAGATCACGCGAAATGCATATTGCTGAAATAACTTAATTAACTGAGGGGTGGTTAGGTTATTAGAACTTGAATGAGCAGGGAGGGTGTTAAGGTTAGGGTACTTGCATTATTGACAACGGCGGTGTCGTTACTGGCCAGTTTAACATTCTCCCTACTCGTAACCAGGAAGCTTGAGACCTCCTCGCTGGGGGTCCTTAATATAGTCAATGGCGCCGTGATAACGGGCTTGATAATACAAACCATAGTATCCTTCATGGCCTCCAGGGTTACTGCTAGGGATGGTAAGCCAAGCATCCACATGCTAACCCTATACCTATTATCAGGCCTATTGGGGTCCCTTATAGCGTTACTCTACGTTACTGGGGTTTCGTGGAGGTTTAGGCAAATTTACCTTGAGGTGGCTTACCTAACAGTGGCCTCAACCTTCGCCAGTTACCTGCAGGGTTACGTAAGCAGCATCCTCACGGTTATTGATAGGGTTAAGCTTCAGTGGATGGGTCTTGTGACAGCGGTTGTTAAGTTAGTATCCATAGTTTACATAATGTACAGTGGGTGGAGCTTGTTCTCAGTCCTAGTCTCATCAGTGGCTATAACCCTCTCCGCAGCCGCCTACGGCCTCACATTCATCATAGGTAAACTAAGCAACATAGGCACGCTGGGTAAGTACCTTAGGGAGACCTTGGCGGCTTCATGGGTGCCGTTGATTGGGTATGGTGCGGGTAACCTAAGGAGTATGGACTCCATGATAATAGGTTACGTTGGTGGAGTATTTGATAACGCCATGTGGCAGGTTCTAACAGTTCAAGGTAAGGCGTTGGGTTTAGCCTCAGGTATTATCAACGTAACCTATGGTGAATTGTTAAGCGGTAAGGAGCTTGAGAGGAGGTTTTACGTAGACTTCCTGATTCTAACGAACGTAACCATAATGCTCTCCCTATTCATAATACTCTACGAACCGTACATCGTCTACTTCCTTAGGCCACAGGATTACTCATTCATACAGTACCTGAGGGTACCAGTGATCCTACTGGCGGTGTCAACGCTGATCTCAATTATTAACCAGTATTATTCATGGGTTATGCAGGGTGTGGATAGGGTTGACTTCAACGGTGAGGTGACGTTTAGGACGTACGTGGGTAGCCTGGTCTTCCATGCCCACTTCGCCGAGTTCATACTAACGGTAGTGTATGTGGCATCAATATACCCACTGATAGAGTTATCCAGCACCATCAAGTTACCATCCCCAATAATCACCGGTGTATTACTAGCCTCAATATTATCCACAGTGGTCAGCCTAATATACAGGTTTACGCGCTTGAGGACTAGGCACCCATTAAACATTAGGGCCAGGTTAATTATTACTGACGTGGCGGCGCCGGCCATAGCTGCATCCGTGTTAACCTACGTTGAATCCGCACTAATGTTATCAGCATACCCACCCGTCAGAGGAGCTATTGCCGAGTTAATTAGAGTTACCGCCGGGGCAGTGTTAACATCAGTAACGTACCTAGCAGTGGCTTTGATCTGCTCCAGCAACTTGAGGTCATTATTAGTTACGTTAATTAGGTATATTTCAGGCGCTAATTCGAGAGCTATGACCTCTCCCCACCCCTAAGGGTGGGGGTCACCGGTGTGCCCGTGGAGCCACACCCAGCATGGAGGCGAGGAGGAGCAAAAGCGAAAAACCCACCCCTCTAGGACAGGGCAGTTGATACACAGCGCGCCAGGGGTATGGTTGTTTTGGGGGAAAGGTTTTTAAGAGGTTTAAAAAACATTTATAAGATTAAAATGCCGAAGGAGCCAGTGTACAGGATAGAGAACATAGTGGCGACCGTAAACCTAGGGGTTGACCTAGACCTTGAGAAGCTTGCCGAAGTTTTACCCGCTGCCGAGTATAACCCTGATCAATTCCCAGGCTTAATATTAAGGTTCCAGAGACCTAAGATTTCAGCATTAATATTTAGGACTGGTAAGATGGTTTGTACGGGTGCTAAGAGCGAGGAGGAGTTGAAGAGGGCGGTTAAATACCTCGTTAAGACCCTTAACCAGCGTGGGGCCCAGATTCAGAATGACCCTGAGATACAGGTCCAAAATATAGTTGCCTCAGGTAACCTACACGCCGATGTAAATATTGAGAAGGCGGCGTTACTGCTGGAGAACTCCATGTACGAGCCTGAGCAGTTCCCAGGCTTAATATACAGGATGAGTGACCCTAAGGTGGTTATCCTCGTGTTCAGTTCAGGCAAGATAGTGTGCACTGGGGCTAAGAAAGAGGCTGATGTGTCGGTGGCTGTGCATAAACTATACGACAAGTTAAAGGAAGTGGAGGCACTGTATGTTGTTGAGGAGGAGCAGCAGTATGAGGAGGCGTAGATGACGTGCATAAGGGGTAATGTATACGTTGCATTAAATTGGAGGAAGGCGCTCGGTAGCCTATTTAGCCATAACTTAATCTATGAAGTAGAGGACTCCGAGTTAGAGGAGGCTTACCCTGTAATTAAGGGTGGGAGAATAATGCTAAGGGCCAGTGGTAGGTTCATAGTGAATCAGTGGAGGTTAATAAATAATGTTATTCATGATGAT
>Ga0081529_119438_pt1 | contig 32405 bp, 32 predicted proteins | sample EchGeymetagenome_FD_71012 | JGI IMG/M metagenome (GOLD analysis project Ga0081529, IMG submission 71012) | Ferrous microbial mat and aquatic microbial communities from Echinus Geyser, Yellowstone National Park, USA - transect B T=78-80 C v2... ...
ATGTTATTATAGTATCTGCTTCTCCAGTAAATCTAAACTCTTTTATTAAAAGACCTTTTTCTATCTTTTCCTTTGGTACTTTCTCTCTCTCCGCAATCACATCTGCGGTAACTACATACGGTGGCACCTCTATACCAATATAACTTATACCGCTTACTATATTTTTCTCATTCATAAAATCACATAAGTGATTTTAAAAGCTAGCTTTATAAATGTCTATCCTGGATTAGACAAAAAACTAAAGGGTAAGAAAGAAAAGCAAGAGCATGCGATCGCCGGGATTTGAACCCGGGTTATAGCCTTGGCAAGGCTACGTCCTACCAGGCTAGACTACGATCGCACAATTTCTTTATTTAGCTTAAATAAGAATAAAAAACTTCTTTTGAACAAAACACTAAGAAAGAAATTTAAGGAAGTATTGATAATATATATTCGTGGTACAAAAGACACTTGATGATTTCAAAATTCACAAGCGCGATGAAGCACTTAATTTCGTGATTAGTATTGTTAGAATGGATTACAGAATGCATAGCAAACCCCACGAATTTATTCGGGGATGATGTTAGAATAATAGATATGACAAAAATGATGCGCAGTGGAAATATGCTTTGCTTAGAAAAAGGCTTGAAGAAGAAAAATACATCTCACCTATTCCAGAAGAGAGAATCTATATAAGGAATGTATTCAAAGAGGCAAAGCGCAAAGAATGAATATTTTAAGTTTTCTCTTTCTATTCTTATATTCTGAGTGTTTGCATGGTTTCCTTAGATAAATTAGTTAAAAAGAAGATAAAACTAGAAAGGAGTGTGTTGGCAGGAAAAAAGAAAACGGTTCCATTAGACGTTATTCTACTCGCCATAATCGTTATATACGCAATTGTCTACTCTATCGTGTTTCTTGGAGGGCCATCTTTTTACGGCGATGATACAGCTTATCTCGGCGAGGCTTATTTTGTGCTTGCGGGCATTTTTCATGAAAGTCCATATATATTTAGCGTAAGGCTTCTTCAAATCTATCCAATAGCGTTGTTTTATACCCTTTTTGGAGTCAGTATGCTAACTAGCTCTCTTTGGGATATAATCAGTTTTATAGGGTCAATAATAATAGCTTTTTTGATAGGTAGAAAGCTTCATAGCTCTACAGCCGGACTAATAGCAGCATTATCTCTAGCTTTTATACCAAATGTAGCGATGCTTGCTCCTACTATTAGCGATGACATACCTTCAATGTTCTTTGTTGGTCTTGTTTTTATCTTTTACCTCTACGGCAAGGAGAAGAATTCTAGGCTTTATTACTTCATCTCTGGCGCTTTCTTTGTTTGGAGTATACTTATAACTCCAGAAGCATTACTTGTAGATTTTGCGATTGTTCTTTTTGTTATGATAGAGCTCATCAGAAGAAAGATTAAGCTTGACAAAATCTTTTTGTTTACAATCTATGGTATAATTTTTGCTGGTCTGCTCCTTATGCTCTTTAACTATATAAACTCTGGAAATCCGCTGATAACATTAACAGTGAACAATAATTTCTATAGCACCGTTGGTCCTAAGGGATATATACCATCTACCAACATAGACCCTAGATTTTATCTTAACACAATGTTTAACTATAACCTCTTCTCTAACCTGCTGCATCATAACCTTCATTTCAACTATATAGTAAATTCTTTCTCTGGCTTTTTCTTCTACGCATTATTTGCTGTAATATTTATATTGCCCATAATAAAACTGAAAAGGGCCTGGGCTAAGCTCTTATATGTATTTATAATTGGCGGAATATCGCTGGTTTATTTGTATTATCTTGTACCTATACAAAGCTCACTTCCTTGCACAACAGGCATAATAAGCCAGCAATGCCCTCCTAAACTATTTTACCTTACATTTATTCCATTTATTATACTCTTTGTAGAGCTCTTCCTTTTGAGGAATACTAGCATATACATGCCATTCTTTATATTCTTGTTTGGCTTATTGCTACTAAATTATGGTCCGATGCACATCTCGCTTCATCCTTTCTACTACTTAATCGTCTATAGACTTCAGCGTTTTCTCGCTGTTCTTGGTATACCTATAGTGGCTACATTTGGAATAGGAGTTGCAGAGCTTATAAACTTTAACAAAAAAGCTAAGCCATTCATGCTAATTGCTGTTCTGCTCATGCTTGTGTTCTTGATATATACCTCTTTCCAGATAAATCTCTTTGCATATAATACTCTAGCTTATCAGCGATACGACCAGCTTGCGATAGCACATTATCTTTTGCACTATCCAAGCTATGTAAAGATTTATTTCTCTTCTTCCTTCTCTAATCTACCCATTTATATGAAGTTTGAAAATATGAGTAGGTTTTTTGCTTATGACAATATTCCAAACTGCAGGGAGATACCGAATGGGAGCTTCGTAGTAATACCAAAGTATGTTCAGAATTTTGGCCTTAATTATACGCCAAATCCTCTTAAGTACTGTCCTTATTGGCAGCTTATATATTACCCTGTTTATCCTTACCCTATGAACAATGCCTCAATATTAAGCGCTTCACAGCCTTTCGAAGCAAAGCTTTATTATGTGCCTGGTGGAAGCATTAAGCCGATAAGCATAGCAAATTCTACAACCCAAACTACAACAATTTCCACCACAACAATAAGTTATTCCAATTTTAATTACTTTAACCTAACGGGTGTTGGCTATATAAATCCGGCAAATAATATACTTGAAAACTTTACAGTAATAAATCATGTAGATAATGTAAGTGTTGTGCTGAACAAAAGTTCTGCCTATCCTGGAGAGTATGTAAGTGTGAACGTAATATTCCATGGCGAATTCAAGTGGTATGCAAACCCAGCAACCTCTTATTATCTAAATCAGACGATCCATGAGCCATTGATAAACTTCCATTACTATGGAGTTGAGCTTGCGAATCAAACAGGTATGCTGCTTGTACAGAGCAACGGTCCCTGGTATGATTATGTAACACAGATCGGTGAGCCGCATCAGTTCTTTTATCTTGATCCAAATCATTATCTTCTTGTGCACTGGATCATTACACCAAATCAGAGTATGGTGGGTAAGCAGTTAAAGATATGTGGTGGTTATTTTGCAACTTATAATGACACAAAGCTGATGGGTGGATTTGGCAACCTCTATGACTACCTCGCTTATCACCAGATCGACATTGTTAACAGTTCTGTAATAAATATATTGTCTCAAAATTGTGCGGTATTAAATGTTACATAGGTATATAAGCACCGAAATCCGAAATCACAAGTTTTATAAATTGTTTAATATTAAGTTTTTATATATGTTTAATTATATTCTGCAGCTCTTAGTTGATATCTCTTTTTCATGGATTAGAATGTTTATAGCTTTAGGCCTTTCTATCCTTCTTGGACTCGGCTTAGGTATATGGGCCGCAACAAGCAGAATAGCTGAGAAGGTTATAATACCAATCGTTGACATACTCCAAACACTTCCTATCCTTGCATTCTTCCCTTTTGTAATATATATTATAGTTGCCGCAATTCCTGGATATATGGGAATAAATGCAGCGGTAATATTCTTAATTATAACGAGCATGTTGTGGAATATAATTTTTGGAGTTTACGAATCGATAAAGGAGCTGCCGCATGAGTTTATCGAGCTTACAGCTATATATGGCATGGGTATTAAGGAAAAGCTTTCTAAGATATATATACCAGCAAGCATGCCAAAGGTGATGGGTCAGTCAACCTTATCCTGGGCTATAGGTTTATTCTACCTAGTAACAAGCGAGATCTTCTCTACATCAAGCAAGACATATATGGTAAAGCATGGCATCGGGGTTGCATTAACCCAACTAGCACTGAGCGGTAATTTTAACGAATATATTGTTGGAATATTTATCTTCATTGTATTTGTAGTATTAACGAGGCTATTATTCTTCGCCCCTTTAGAAAGGTATTTTAATAAACACAACATGAGCAATATACAAAAAACGCGTGCAATCCATTTTGTGTATTTCATGAAGCCAAGGTTGAAATTAAAGATTCCAAAAATAAATATACCTATAAAGTTTGCGCTTGGCAAAAAGCGTGATACATATCCATTGAGCAATGAAGTGTATACAAAGCCAAAGAGAAGAGGATATGCAAATCTTTTTTATGCGACGTTTGCAATTTTATTTGTAGCAGCCATTATTTTAAATAAAACCTTATTTTCATATGAGCTAAGCATCCTTGCCTCACTTCTTGCGTCATTTGCAAGGGTGTGGTTTGCATTTGCGATAATACTGCTAATCTCGGTGCCCCTTAGTGTTTATCTTATCTTTTTTTCAAAGAGGCTAAGCGCTTATGTGCTTTTATTTCAAATAATAGCATCAATACCTGCTACAATAATGCTACCTTTAATAGTCTCATTGTTTATCAAAATGCCTTTTCATAGCGAAGCGGTTGCATTCTCTGTTTATCTTCTTAGTGGAATATGGTATGTTATCTTTAGCACATTATCGCAAAAGGCATATATTCCACAAAGCATATATGAGGTAAAAAAACTATTTGGTATAAAGGGCCTGCAAGCATGGAAAAAGATATACCTCTATGCAATAATCCCTGGGCTAATAACAGGTGCTGTTACCGGCATAGCTGCAGAATGGAATGCAAGCATAGTGGCTGAGTACTTTACCTCATCTGGGATTGGGAACGGCGCTGTATTAACATCTGTCTCAATAGGTATAGGAAAGCTCCTAGATCTATCGCTTGATAATGGCAACATGGTTCTTATGCTTCTTGCACTTCTAAACCTAACAATAATGATAATTGTAATAAATAGGCTTTTATGGAAAAGGTTATTTGATAGAGTTGAGGATATTTATAAATAGGTGCTTGCTTGGGCCTTCTTGAGGTTAAAAACATAGGTTATTCAATAGGGCCTGTGCATGTAATAGAAAATATAACATTTACAGCTATGAGGAATGAGTTTATATCTATAATAGGTCCATCTGGTTGTGGAAAGAGTACGCTGCTCAGGATTATTGCGGGTCTTATAAAGCCTTTGCATGGAGAGGTCTTATATAATGGTGTGCGGGTAGAGAAGCCAAACAGAGATATTTCATTTGTATTTCAGGATTTTGCACTACTCCCATGGCTTACAAACATAGAGAATGTAAAGCTCGGCCTTTCACTCTTCGATCTTAGCGAGGAGGAGAAGGAGAGGAAAGCGAGGCTTTTGTTTAAGAAGATGGGCTTAGAGGGTTTTGAAAAAGCATATCCTAATATGCTAAGCGGCGGCATGAAGCAACGCGTTGGATTGGCGAGAGCAATTATCTCTGATCCAAAAGTGCTTCTTATGGATGAGCCTTTCAGCTCTTTGGATGAGCTTACAGCTGAGGCATTAAGGGGTGATGTAATAAATATGATGAAAAGCCAAGATACCAATGTAAGCCTTGTGGTAATGGTTACGCATAACGTTGAAGAGGCTGTAGAGCTCTCAAATAAGGTTGTGATATTATCTGAAAGGCCTTCGCATGTTAAAGAGATTAAAAGAATAAGGCTAAAATATCCAAGAAATAAGCGCAGCAAGGAGTTTATGCGAGAAGTAAGTTACATATACAAGGTTCTTACCGAATAGTTAATCTTTGAGTATACTCCATGAATCTAAGTCTTTATTATATGCAAGGAGCTTTGTTCTAATTCCCCACTTGATCAAGAGGTTCCTAAGGATTTCAACATTGGTTGTATCATCAGCATTTAGTATTATATTTCTACCTTTCAATTCTTCTGCTATCTCTGCAGTACTCAGGCTTTTTTTGCTTAGAATATCGATAACACTATTGAAAGGTTCGATCTCTTTGAGCCTTTTTGATAGCATACTCGCAATATTGCTCAACTTTAGCCTTTTTCCCTCTTCGGTAAGCCTCGCTATACCATTCTTTACCTCACACAATCCAAGGAGCTCGCCAGCATCTAAAAGTGGGAGTAGTTTGTCTATCTCCTCTTCACTTTCATCCGCAAGCCTTGCTAAGCTTAGCGCACCACCATTCTCCTTTATTATCTTTAACACTCCTCTGAGCTCTGTTATTCCCACTCCTATTGGAAACTGTCCCATTTCATCCTTTATGTTTATGAAGGTAAGAATTATATTATTTGTTTTTCACTGCGGGCATGACGGGATTTGAACCCGCAACCACCTGGTCCGAAGCCAGGCGCGCTATCCAAGTTGCGCCACATGCCCAATAAGCGGCATGTGCTTTTTTCACTCTTCTTTCTTCTCTATAGGCTCTATGCCGTCTGCAAGTTCTTTTTTCATCTCTTGCAAAAGGTTTTTAAAGTAGTCTCTTTTATCTTTTTCTACCGCATAGAAGAGCCACATCGAGACGAGGTAGTCATCTATATTGGAGTTTACCACCTCTTCTATATCTGCTTCTGTTATGCTTTTCCATCCTTCTGAGAATGCTGTATTCGCTTCCATAATGATTGCATCCTTATCAAGTTCTCCCCCATCGTGCAAGTATTTGTAGGTTTTCCAAGAATGGCTTGATGAAAGCGATGCTATAAGTGCTGCCATATCTCTTATCTTCCTATCAGCCTCATTTTCTATCTCGCGTTTTTTTGATACTTTTCTTATATCGTTAACGAGCAATTCATATTTATTAGTAATTCCCCTGCTACCCATACAATCAGCTTGCTCGTTTCAAATTTATTAATAATATTGTGTAATACAAAGTATTTAATCCTTACTTCATTAACCTTTCTTTTTCTGTTCATAAATTTCTTTTTCCCTATTTTGTTTTTATGCAATAGTTCTAAAGATAGAAAGCTTTTTATATTTTAATGTTATAACATTAAACTATACAATGTGAGAACATGGAAAAAGGCATACCAAAAGGTGCTAAGAGGAAGTATACAACCATAACCATACCAACCCCACTCTTTGAAAAGATAGAAAAGGTGATAGAAAAGACCGGATTCTCCTCTGTCTCTGATTATGCAACATATATACTTAGGGAGACAGTCGCTATGATAGAAGAGGAGAAGCAGGGTAAGGCAAAGCCCGGAGATGAGCTTACAAGAAAGCTAAAGGCGCTTGGATATATATGAGGTGAGAAAATGAAGAATGATAAGATAATTAAGATAGCAGATGCACTCCAAAAAGAGCCAAACGAAACAAACTGGGAGAAATTTGCAAAAGCTCTTAAGAAATCGGGCATTAAATACTACAGAATAGTTTATGTATCGCTAAAGAATGCAGAAGATCTAACAAAATCTTATGCAGAGCTGTTTGATGCTAAGGGCAAGCTTGTAACAAAAGTACCGATTTTTAAGAGAGATGATGGAAGGAAGGTAGAGGGTGCTACCATATACCTAAAGGGTTTGCTCAATATAAACAAATGGTGATAGAATGATAGAACAAAATCTAAAAGAGCTTGAAGAAAGGAGTATATTTATACTCAGAGAGGCGCGTTCGAAGTTCAAGAATATAGCCGCTCTATGGAGCATGGGAAAAGATTCAACAACAATGATAGCACTTGCAAGGAAGGCATTTCTTGGCAAGGTTCCTTTTCCTGTTATTCACATAGATAATGGAATAGACTTTCCAGAAACTTATAAGTTTAGGGATGAACTTACAAGGAAATGGAAACTTAACTTAATAGTAGCAAGGAGCGAGATAAAACCAGAAATATCAGGCTTTAGTTGTTGCGGTGCAAATAAGACAGAGGCGCTCAAGAGAGTGATGAAGCAGTATAAGTTTGATGCACTAATTGTATCTATAAGAAGGGATGAGCACGGTGTTAGGGCGAAGGAGAGGGTCTTTAGCCCAAGGGATAAAAACTTTAGGTGGAACTATAAAGACCAACCCGCAGAACTTTGGGACGACTACTCTTCAAAGCTAGATAATGAAGGGCATGTGAGGATACACCCTTTGCTAGATTGGAACGAGATAGACATATGGAACTACATAAAGAAGGAGCACATACCTGTAAATCAATTATATTTTTCTAGAAATGGGTTTAGGTATAGAAGCCTCGGCTGCACGCATTGTACCGTGCCTCTAAAGTCGGATGCAAAGAATGTAGATGATATTATAAAGGAGCTTAAAACAACTACTGTTGAGGAAAGATCAGGTAGGGAGCAGGACAAAGAGAAAGAGTATGTAATGCAAAAGCTTAGAGCACTCGGCTACATGTAGGTGGATCTATGATTGTCGAGAACGTTACAATGCTAGGCCACAAAGACCACGGCAAGTCAACCCTAATTGGTAGTGTTCTTATGCTTACAAATTCTGTCAGCAATACACGAATAGAGGAAGCTAAGAAGTATAGCGAAAAGCTTGGCAAGCCTTTTGAACCAGCATTTATATTGGATAGCTTGGAAGAGGAGCGCGAAGGCGGGCTTACAATCGATTCTACAAGGGCTGAAGCGAAATATAAGGATCTAGCATTTGAATTTATAGATGTCCCTGGACACGAAGAACTTATCAAGAACATGATGAGCGGTGCTTCTTTTGCAGAAACAGCTATACTTCTTGCTTCTGCTAAGCCTGGAGAAGGAATAAGAGAGCAAACGAAAAGGCACGTCTTTGTTGCAAAGATGCTTGGCATAGAAAACATTATTGTTGCGGTAAACAAGATGGATACTGTTAATTATGATGAAAATGTATATAATAAAATAGTAGAATCGATTGGTAAATTTTTATCTGATATTAAATTTTACGGCAAGGTTAGGTATGTGCCTATCTCTGCATACAAAGGAGAAAACATAATAAGGCGCTCAGATAACATGAAGTGGTATAAAGGCGTGCCTCTTTTGGAAGAGCTTTATAGAATGATCAAAGGCGCAGGCAAAAAGAATGAAAATAGATTTAATAAGTTAAGAGCAGTGGTGCAGGGATTCATAGAAGATGGTAATGAAAAGCTAATAAGTGCAAAGGTACTAAGCGGTAAGATTGAGAAGGGTAAAATAATGTTCTTTCCTGGCAATATAGAAAGAAATGCAAAAAAGATCATCCTAAAAGGAAGAAGAGTGGCTAAAGCGGGCGAGGGCTCTAGTGTGGCAATCGAGATTGATAAAGAGATAAAGAATCCACGTGGCCTTGTGATCGCAAAGAAAGGTGAAGAACCAATAGTAGCGAATAAACTAAATGCACTAATCTTTGCCACAGCTAAGCTTACATCAAGCTCTAAAATAGTCATAAAGATTCTAGGAAATGAGGTAAAATGCAATAAGCTTAAAATAATGAAACAGATAGATACAACCACAGGTGCTTCAAGCAAAAAGAGATTGGTAGAAGCATTGAATGCAGGAATTTTAGAACTAGAACTAGAGTCAGATATTGCATTCGAAAAATATAGTGTGTTGAAGAGTATGGGTAGATTCAGCTTTTACATAGAAAATAAGTTTGGTGGCGTAGGTATAGTGGAGTAGAGCTATCGAAGTAGAGCTACTGAAATACTCTTATTCTATATCTTTCATTTCTTTCTATCTTCGCTTTATCTATACCTTTAATTATACTCATATTTGCAGGTATACCGAAGCTCTCAGCGTATATTCTACCTGAATAAAGCCTCTTTACAGCATCTTTATTGCCCGATAAGGCTTCCTCTATAAAACTCCTTATATTTACAAGCGAGATATATCTACCATATCTCTCGATATTAAAGGAGTCTGTGGTTTTAAGCAGGAAAGGAATCTTAACAATCTCATCATGGAGCATTACTCCGTGTCCTATAAAGCCATGTTCATTGAATTCTTGTCCATGATCTGAGGTAACTATGTTTATCTGATTCTCACCAAATCTCTCAGCCAAATTGTTTACCACTTGGTTTGCGTATGTGAGCGCTTTAGCTGATGCTTTATAATAAAGCTTCTTCCATAACTCTATAGCTCTCTTTTCAGGTTTCCTCTTCATGAATGAGGTTGACCAGTCTACATCTTTCTTAACGCCAATATATGGGTCGTGCGGTTCCATCATGTTTATGAACAAAAAGAACGGTTCTTTGAGTTTTAGCCTCTTAACCTTTTCAACTATTTTTTTGCCACCTTTCTCAATTGGCCAACCTTCTATGAACTTTGCCTTAAACTTCTTTACTATGTTTATAGGCGTTAGGAATAGTATACCTTCTATCAAGGCAGCAGCAAGTGCTGGGTCTTCTTTTATAAGAGAGCTTGCAATCTTTATAGGATCATTTCCATAAATATTTCTGTATTTTGCAGCTATCCCCTTTGCACTTTTTGGGATTTCAAAAACACTTCCAAAAACATCTGTAAAGTAGGTTTCTTCAACGAAGGTATCAAATTCATTAAAGCCGTATATTGGGTGCACATATGGGTTTGCTGAGATTGCGTAAGTATGGTAGCCAAGCCTGCCCAGCTCACTTATAAAAGTTTCTTTCTTAAGCTTTATTCTTTCTATATCTAGCGATTTAATATCTTTCGCTTCATGTGCTCCATGCTCGCTAGGATACATACCTGTAAATAAGGATGCGTGTGAGGGCAGTGTCCAAGGAGCAGGAGCAATGCATTCTTCCATTCTTTTAAAATCTTTGAATAAGCTTTCATTATCTAGCTTTTTGAATGCATCAAGCCTAAGCGAATCTAATATAATAATTGAGATGTTTGGTCTTTTAGATCTCATAGCTTCATCGAAGTTAGGTTAGTTAGGTATTTATATATAACATTCTTTATAATTTTTATTCTTATGCAGTGGGGTTCAAATGCTATCAATTGATAATAGAAAACTCAGAGAATATCCATTAGTATCTCTTGCCTATGCGCTGATAGTAGTTATCATGTTTCCTAAGCTTATCGCAAATTTTGCAACCTCTACATTTGGTTATGGCGGTGATACATACCAAGGCATGTGGGATCTCTGGTGGGTGAACTACGCAATATTTCATCTACATACAACACCTTACTTTACAAATTTAATCTTATATCCGGTTGGAGCTAATTTGGTGACCCAAACAATGGCTCCGCTCTTAGGCATATTGACATATCCTTTGCAACTCATAAGCCTACCATTTGCTATGAACACAGCAATAATAATTGGTATAGTCTTATCAGGTCTATTTACATATATACTCGCAAAATACCTTACAGGAAATATCCCAGGTTCATTTCTTGCTGGACTAATCTTTGCCTTTAGCCCTGAGCACATAATACAGAGTCTAGGCCATTTGCAGTGGACTAATACAGAATTTATACCCTTATTTATTCTTTTCTTTCTTCTCATGATAAAGGAAAAAAAGATAAAATATGCTTTCTATGCGTCTATCTCTTTTGTTTTTTCAGTATTTATAGGTGATGTTGAACAGGGAATACTTCTCGTGCTTGTTGCGTTTTTCATTTTAGTCTATTATCTTCTCTTTAATAAAAATGAAAGGAAGAATATATTGAGCAGAAAGTTCGCATACCCTTTTGCGCTCTTTATTATATTCTCATTTGTGCTTGGCTCACCAGGCTTTATACCAATGATACAAGGCATTATGGATGGTGTGCTCTCATATGTCAACACGCAAGGCTCAATACCTTACAATATTCTATATAGCGATACAATCTCTTCGTTCTTTTTGCCCCCTTATACAAATCCAATTTTTGGCTCTATAAATAGCTACACCACCTTCTACCAAAATTCAATTGTAGATCAATATGAAAGCGTGGCGTATATCGGCTACAGCATTTTGTTCCTTGTACTCGCCTCTATTTACCTAGCATATAAGAAAAAAGAACTAGCAAAAATAGGGCTATGGCTATTTTTAGCAATATTCTTTATATGGCTCTCTCTAGGCCCATATATAAGGTGGAGCGGTTTTCCTGAAGCAAACTCTACTCTTCTACCAGGATTATATTTGCTATATCACCATATACCATTACTTAATGTATTTAGGGAGCCTGGTAGATTTGACTTTGCTACTGTGCTTGCGCTGGCTATTCTTGCCGCGTTTGGCTTTAAATTTATATCAGAAAAGCTTAGCGGCAACCGCAAAGAGATTCTGTTTGGAATATTCGCTATTTTTATATTGATAGAATATTGGGCATATTTTGTGCAACAGGTAACGCCTGCAATTATTCCAAAAGCTTATTATTATATAAGGCAGATACCTGGCAATTTCTCTGTGCTTATATTGCCCGCACTGCCAAACTACACCAGCGCAGCTCCAGAGAGATATATGGGGGTTGAGCTATATTATCAAACCGCATTTCAGAAGCCACTTGTTGGCGGATATGCAACAAGAATGAATCAAACACAACTGAGCGTTGTAGAGCAGATACCAATAGCTGTAGAAGCGGACTATCTAAGTAATGCTGGCAGGCTTGCTTTCCCTTATCCAATAATCGAAAACTATACGCAGCTTAACCTCTTTATGTTGGCAAGCCTTAATGTTGGGTTCGTTGGTATTATAAGACAGGCATATAACTATACAGACCTTCTCCAGCTTGCGAGCTATCTATATAATATGTTAGGTAATCCAGTTTACCAATCAAACAGTACAATAATCTTTGCTACAAGCAACGCTATAACAAACAATGTTGGCAAGCACATTGTGGCATATACTGTGGGTTCATGGTTCCCTGGCTATAGCTTTTGCACATCTGTTCTATGCAATGCGACGTTCGCAAGGATGTGGTGGGGCAGCAATGCAAGAGGTATAGGCATATACGCACCCGCAAATAGCACAAATGTAGTTATGAATTTTACAGCTATGTACTATGATGGCAGCTCAAACATGGGTATATACTTGAACTCGGCAGACAATCTGGTAAAAAGAATAAGCCTTACACCTTATCCAGAGAATTACTCACTTAGCTTAAGCCTTCGGCCAGGGCTTAACATACTTATACTTTTAACACCAAACGCAACAACACACTCAAGCGAGTTTAACTTTGGCATAACCAATATTACGTTTACAAGCGGCTAGCCCTTATTCACCTTTTCTACGAAGAAATCTCCTATCGCCAAGTATTGTGAGCCTGTGTTGAGAAGAGTCCATATAGCGTAATCCGGATCCATCACAATTGGCACGCCATGCTTGTTAAAGCTTGTATTTACAATAGCTCCTATGCCTGTTTCTTTCTTTATCTCTTTTATAAGCTCTCTGAACCTCTTATTCTCATTTCCAAGTATCTGCGGCCTTGTTGTACCATCTATGTGAGAAGCCGCGACAAGGTCACTCCAATGCTCCTTCTTTACACTATAACCTACAGTCATAAACCTATTTGGCCTTACATAATGGCTAAGAAGCTCTTCAGCATCCTCTTCCAATATAGTGCTTGCAAAAGGCTGGTAGTATGGCCTTCTCTTAATTATTATGTTTAGCTTGTTTCTGTTTTCCGGATCATTAGCCAAAGCAATAACACTTCTATTTCCTAGGGCCCTTGGACCGTATTCCATCTTTCCTTGGAACCACAATATAATATCATTCCTCTCTGCAACACGCTCTGCTGTGTATTTTACTATATCCTTTCTTTCCTCATATTTTATCTTTTTCTCTTTCGCATACTTCTTGAGAACCTCTTCTATCTCGCTGTTTGTATATTCGGGCCCATAGTATAGGTTGTCTATCTGTTTTTTGTTAAACTTGCCATGCTCCTTAAAGTCTATATAATAAGCAGCACCAAGTGCTAAGCCGCCATCGCCCATTTGTGGAAAGACAAAAAAGTCCTTAACTTCAGGAAGCTCATTTATCAGCATATTTGTTATTATATTTGAGAAAAAGCCGCCAGCAACAGCAACATTTCTTATACCTGTTTCTTCAATGTATTGCTTTACCATCTTCAGCACCTGTTCTTCAACATGCCTCTGTACACCATATGCAAAAGCCTCTCTATTATACTTCCATAATATATGGTCTTTCATGTATTCTGCAAGCAGGTATTCAAATTTTATCCCGCTTCTGCTCACAAGCTGCTTGCTCTTTTCATCATAATAAGCTATTTCCTTAAGCTCTGGAACTTCTGAAGGGTAAGAGTATGCGGCGAGGCTCATAAGCTTGCCCTCATCCTCGCTGTATCTCATATCCAAAGCAATTGTGGCGGCACCGTATAGTATACCTAAGCTAGCACTCGCCTTGAACTGATTTATCCTTTTTAGTTCGCCATTATCTCCTATAGAGACTGTTCCGCTAAGGCCATCTCCAGCCCCATCAAGAGTTATCACAAGAGCTTCTTTGAAGCCAGAAGCATAGTATGCAGAAGAGGCATGAGCAAGATGGTGTTCAACAAATTCAATCTTCTTTTCTAAGCCAAGCCTTTTAAGCCTTTTAGCGATAATATAAGAGCCTATATTAGTACCGAGCCACTTCCAGAGCCATTTTGGATTTTGGTTTTGGACAAGCCTGAAAACCAGATTCCTAGCATGCATGCCTAGTCTTGATGGCTTTTCTATCTCTTTTCTCCAAAGCTTTCTTCTTTTAACCTCAAGCTCAGGCCATACTCTTGCAAATAAAGCACTTCCCCCATACCATGCTACAGCCACTTTTTCTATCTCTTCATCTTTTAGAGAATTGATAAGGTATCTTATAGAATTTTCAGGAAAGCCAACATCATTTTTCTTTCTTGTAAATCTCTCTTCATTTACAGCCCCCAAAACCACATCATCCATTACAATACCAGCTCCAGCATCGTGTGCATCGTGTATTCCAAGTATGGCCATATAACCAACTTTTTAGATTTAGATTTAGATTTAGATAGTGTAATAACATTTTTATATTATAGCCTCTTAGGAATTTGCTTAATTATATTTTAAAGCGCTTAAAAACAATATCATTATATAAACATAGAAGTAAAGGATTAATAAGTTCAACGGGTATTTTCATGGAAAGCTATAGGCCAGAGGATGTAGTTAAAAACAAAGAGATAAAGGTGCATCCCTCTATTTTTAATGTAATAAGGGAGAAGCGCGATGTAGAAGAGAAGATGTTAAAGGTAAAGCACAGGATCGGCGTATATAGTGCGAAAGGTGGTGTAGGAAAAACAACAGTCTCAATAAATCTAGCATATACTCTTAATACGATGGGCTTTAAGGTAGGCTTGCTTGATGCGGATATTGATTGCCCCAATGTGACTTTCTTCCTTGGCATTAATCATAGAATATATGAATATCCACTCAAACCGTTCGAACACAATGGTGTTAAAGTACTCTCAACAGCAATGCTTACAGACGATACCTCAAAACCCATAGTGTGGCGAGGTCCTTTAATAGCAAAGATGGTTGGAGATTTTTTGAGGAATACGGAATGGGGTGAACTAGATTTTCTTATTATTGATCTGCCTCCAGGTACAAGTGATGCACCACTATCTATTATGCAGCTTCTTAATCTTACAGGTTTTATTCTTGTAACAACGCCACAGCATATCGCAGCTGTGAACACGATTAGATCGGGTACATTGGTGAAAAAGTTCAACATAGCGTTGCTTGGCGTAGTGGAAAATATGTCAGATGGCGCTGCAAGGGGCGGAAAAGAGGTTGCGGAAGCTCTTGGATGCGAGCTTCTTGGAACAATAAAGAAGAACGATCTTATTTCAAAATTATCTGATGAAGGAAAGGTACCTGTATTGGAGAGCAATGAAATAATGTATGAATTTACCAAAATCGCCAAAAAGATAGTAGAAGCAGAAGCTTAAAAATAACAGCTATTTCTTCTTATTTGCTCTTTCCACCACTCTGTCGAACACAATCCTAAACCATGGTGTGTAATTCTCTGGATTTTCTTTCATGTCCTTGGCTATCTCTTCTAAGCTTGCCCACTTCCAGTCGTCTGCTTCTTCTCTATTTATCTTTGGCTTACCATCGTATGTTCCAAAGAAGACATGGTCAAACTCATATTCTGTAAGCCCTTCGCCAACATCAGCCTTGTATATAAAGCTAAATTCTTCTTTAAGTGGGCAGTCAAAGCCCATCTCTTCAACGAGCCTTCTATGCGCCGCATCTTCAAGCTTTTCGTTCGGTCGAGGATGTGTGCATACAGTATTGCTCCACCTTCCCTTGCTATGGTATTTTGTCATAGCTCGCTTTTGCAGCATTAGCTCTCCTTTTTTATTGAAAACAAATATAGAGATTGCCCTGTGTAGTCTACCACCATTCATATGCGCTTGCAACTTCTCCATTGTGCCTACTTGATTGTCGCTTTCATCTACTAATATCACTTCTTCCATGCAATCAATTTCATAATATCTGACATCCTACCACGAATAAATTCGTGGTTCCTTTCGGCTTGATGCCTAATCGGTTTGAAGGTTCATGGTCGCTCTCGTTCCAAGCGTTGCCATTTGAGGGGTATCAGTGCTCCCTTTGCATACATCCCTGTCTGTATGCAATTGACCCATACCTGCCAAAGGCTGGCGCAATGCAATATTGAACGATGCATTTGCGTCCGCATGGTCAACGTGGCCACAGTTATGGCACACGAATTTTTTACCTATTCTTGTACCTATGCTTCCACACCTTGAACACTCTTTCGATGTGTTTTCAGGCTCCACATAGGCAATCGGTATTCCGCATAATCTTGCCTTATATTCGATAAATGATTGAAGCTGTTTGAATGACCAAGTGTGCAATGAGTAGTTGAACGACTTTCTGTGTTTCTTGTTGTTTCTTATCCTATATAATTGTTCAAGTTTTATTCCTGCATTGCTTTCTTTTGCAATCTCTACAATTTTATCCGCAACTTTGTGGTTTATCTCTTTGATTATGTTTCTCTCCCTGCTTTTTATCTTCTTCAAAACGCCGAACTTGCCCGCTTTTTGCAGTTTTCTGCGCATGCCTTTGTATTTGTTGTGTATATGCAACGCCTCTTTGCCGAGTTTATACACTTTGCCTGTATCGGGGTTTGCGACAACTGCAACATGGCTTGTTGTGTTTCTGTCAACGCCTATAAACATATTTGCATCAATGGGCTTTGGTTCTTTAATCGACACAGAAACATATGCATAATTCTCATCGATTTCTATCTGATTTATCTTTGTGAAGCTATTTGGAAAATGATAAGGAAGAATGAGCTTTAACGATGGTATTTCAATATGTCTTTTCTCTTTGTTTACATGTATGCCTTGGTTTGGTATTATCAAATTAACATGAGAAACATTCTTTATCTTCTTATTCCTTGAATATTTTCTAAGGATTTGATTTGAGATTATTGATTTTAGCCCAAAGCAGGCAACATCTTTTGATGACATACTTCTTGTTTTTATTGCAAACTCAGCGATCTGCTTTGCCTTCTTTAGCTCCGCAGAAAAGTCCTTATTATGTTTTATTTTGTATGTTATAATCATATCTTATCCCATTACTGTTCTATATATTTCTTTTTACCATTTAAACAGATGTGTTGTTGTGTTGATATTCCATTGAAACCACAGATTTATATACCATATTACATTTAATTTATGTGCTTGCTTATCAACTTATAATACATCCGCATTCATCCTACGATTGAAATCATGGGCTTTCTGCTATGCATTCTGTAAATTGATATGGAAGATAAATATATTAATATTTAGTGGAAATTATAAAATCAAGAATCCTGCGTGATCTTCATGAAGCTAAATATCATCGAAGATGAACCAAAAAGCTTGATAGTCGAGTTTGAAGATACCGATAGGGGCGTAGCGGAACTTATAAAAGGAAAGCTACAGGATAAAGCTGATGTAGAATTTGTAGCTGTTACAAAAACACATTTCGAAGTGGGAAAGCCAAGGCTTATAGTAAAGTCTAACAAGAACCCAAAAAAGCTTGTTATTGATGCTATAGAAGAAATAAGAGAGGAGCTGAAGGATTTTAAAGCCCAGCTCCCAAAGAAATGATATGAAAGAAGGTATACGCATCTTATCAGTTGACGACGCTCCTTTTGATAAGAGTGATAGCGAATCACTTGTTGTAGGTATAGTGGCAAGAAAAGAAGTTGTAGAAGGCATTATATCATTTCATGTAACTGTAGATGGCGACGACGCAACAGATAAGCTGATAAGCAAGATAAGGCGATCACGATTTCTAAGAGAAATAAGGCTTGTGGCACTTAATGGTATAACATTGGCAGGGCTTAACATTGTAGATATAACAAAGATAAATTCTGAGCTCAATATACCTGTTCTAGCGATTACAAGAAGAAAGCCAAACCAAAGAGCGATGGAGCACGCCATAGAGAGATTAGGAAAAGGTGCGGAAGAAAAGATAAAACTCCTTAGGAAGATAAATAAAGCTTCGCTTAGCTCTCGTTCAAATGGTTTTTACATTCAATATATTGGCATAAATGGAAAAGAGTTAAGCGCATTCGTAAATATTGCATACCAAATGTTGAGACTCGCCCATTTAGTTGCGAGTGGTGTTGTAAAAGGTGAGTCAAAAGGCAGGCTGTAGCGGCTTCTCTCGTTAACAGGGCTCTTGTTTTTTATTAGTTTATATTAGTATATTTCTAATAATCAAAAAACAAAAAATTTGGCATTAAATTTATATTTGTTTTTAAGTAACATATTAAATAACAATAAGTAACATATAATGATTATATGCCAAAAATTATAGAAAAGGGGAGAAAGGCTATTATAAAAAATGAGATGCTTAGATTCCTTAGCATAGATGGAAGAGCTAGCATCGAGAGTATAAGCAAGCATCTTAAGATGCCGAAAGCAACAACATATTCTATATTCAATGAGGTGGTAAAAGAATATGGACTTCATTTTGTACCTGAAATAGACCTTGAAGAGGTATGGAAGCACGAATTTATTAGAATAAGTAAGCATAAATCCACAAAGAGGGAGATGCGCGAAGAAGCGCTTGCAAAGATCCCGGAACTGGGTGTAGAAGAATATATAACATTCGTTAAATTCAATAAAGAGGTGCCGAGCGATGAAGAGATAACGCGTGCACTCTCTACCTTTACAGTTCCCCAATTTGTTGCAAAGCTGCACGGAGAAGAGGATTTGGTGATCTATGAAGTCGGCAAGAGTTTCTATGCTCTAAACAAATTTTTGATTAGCTTTTCGAAAAGCCTTAAGGATTATGATATGCTGATGAATACAAGTAGAATTGTGACAACCTTTGGCTTTTTCCCTATTAGAAATGAGCTTATAGAGGAGCTTATGCTTTCAGACTCAGCAAAAGCTCTATTGGAAGGACTTAATATAGATGGCAGAGGCGAAATAAAGGAGATTGCAAAGAGATTCTACCAAAAGCCGGAGCTACTTCTTTATGCAATGGAGAGGCTAAAAGGAAGTGGGCTTCTTAAAAGAATAACTTATTTTGAGGCTCAGCCAAAGAGCAACATAAACGGAATAATAAAGATAGCGATAACAAATGAATCTAACTTCCTAGATTCGAGAAACAAATGGTTTGCAGAGCTTATAAAGATGAAGCCGAATGAGCACATTAGATATGTATATATATGCGATATACTTAATCCATCTGGCATTCTTGTTTTTGTAAACCTAAGCTCAAACGAAGAGATAGATAATTTATTAAATACTATGAGAAAGATCCTCAAGGGTGTTGAAATAAATTATATAACAATAACAAAGACACTTCTTGGAAATTTAGGAATAAGAAACTTTGACATGCACTACTCCGACCAATATAAATATTTAGAACGAGAAAGTCGTGTGCCAAAAATGCAAAAAAAGGAAGAAAAAATTATAGCTTAGAAATCGCATCGAGTAGGTTGCCTTTGAATTTTATCCTGCCGTTGTAGTCATCGCGCAGCTCTACACTATTTCCTTTTAAGTTTAGCGTAGGGCAGTTAGTGCCCGGCGGACCTGACAATACTATTATTAATCCTTTATTTTTGATAACTCTCATAAATATCAGAAGATATGTTCATACTTAAACTTTTTATATCTTTCGCACCTCTTTGACTATAAATATAAAATAGTTAATGCCAGGCCTTGTCCAATAGATAGGCAAACAATAGATACAGTTAACAAGCAATATAAGTTCCAATGGCGTTTTATGTTCTACGTTTTGTCCTGGCCTATAAAAAGTGTTGTGCCTTATTAAACTAAGCTTTCATGAACAAAACTAAAGAAATGTATTTAAAGTGGTTTCTTTACTTTTATTAGCAATGGTTATTCTGCAATGTAATAAGTGAATAGAATGACTGAATTATTGGTGCGCAAAGAAGAAACTTCAGAGGAATTGAAATTACAGCAGCTAGAGAGGTTTCTAAGAAAGCACGGTGCAGATGATATTATACCTAAAATTCAGGGAATGCCTTTAGAAAAAGCGCTCGAAAAAGTTGTAAGGATTGGAAGTGACGAACTAGTAAACGAGCTGCTCAATGAAAATCCTTGGGTGCTGGAGTATGAAAGTGTGGCTAGGGAGATTGCTAAATATAGAGATAAAGCAACCGAGTATATGATTGATAAGTATCCTGGGGTGCTTAAATATGAATTTGTGGCTTGGACCATTGCTAAATATAGAGATAAAGCAACCGAGTATATGATTGATAAGTATCCTGGGGTGCTTAAATATGAATTTGTGGCTTGGACCATTGCTAAATATAGAAGCAATGAAGAAATTATGCATATAATTGATGAGCTAATCAAGAAGCAGCCTAATATGCTAGGGACTGAGAGATTGACATACAAGCTTGCCCTTACTAATAGACCAGAAGCTTTAACTTACATTCTCCTCAGGCTTGGAAAAATAAAACCTGACGATGTGGAGTTAACAACATTGCAGTTCTCTGTAATGCTACGTGAGTTAGACGACGATTATAAAGAGAGAGTGATGAAGCAAATATTTTTAGAAGATAGGAAGGCGATTGGTTATAGGAAAGAACTAAATAGTATGGGCCCGCTGTATCTAGCACTTTTGGACATGCTCAATGTCTCTAAGGAATCTGCTGAGAGGCTTGCAAATGAACTTTCCAAAGCAGAGGGCAATGTTAGGAAGGCTTTGCCTATAAGAGGGCTTGCATATGCACTCGCTCATACGGATAGCAGAATACTTAATCTCTTCATTAAGGATGGCGGAATACTTAATCTCTTCATTAATAACTCTACAAGTATGATGGATGCTCTCACTGTTTTTCCTGCTGTTTATGAACTAAGGCGTATGGGTATACTAAGTGACATCGAATTTTGGCAGATATCAAATTCTAAAGATAAAGAAGCGGAGCTCTCTAAGCAGCTCGAACGGAAGGTATGGAATACATTTAATGTTGAACCAAAGAGTGAGGATGCAAAGAGGGCTATGCATGATAACATTTTTATTATCGACCTTTTTGGTTTATATACAAAATATCATAAAGGCAGTAGACCGGCAGAAAAGGTTCTGATGAACGTAGCTAAGTACTACTTTGAAAGGGGAATAGAGGGCTTTAAAGAGTTCAAACTCGGTGGCCACGAACTAGCAAGGGAGCAGCTAAGTGATGCCTACGCTCTGAAAGAGAAGCTTATGAATCTAGATAAACTAGCAGTAACCTATACAAGTAAGCGCTCTATTCCATACGATAGTGTAAAGAATGATATTGATAATTTCTTAAGCCACAAAGATGAATTACTAAGGATTCTTGATAAAATAAAAGAAGATGCTAAATTTAAACTGTCCGAAATAGCCAGCTCTGCCAAGTCAGAAGAGCTTGCTTCTCTTCTTGAGTCAAAGAACCTTGATGGCTTGACCGGATCTAAATTCGATTCTGATGATGAGAAGTTGAAGGCAATAGGCATAGCGCTGATAAAACTGCTAAAAGCGAGAGAGTCACTCGATTACATAAATAACATAGTGAATAAGCTACAGGAAATCGATGGAAAGCCAAAAGTAGAACAAGACATTATAATGGAAGAAATTGCAAAGGATGTTGCTAAATGGGTAGATAATAAGGGCCTTGTACCATTAAAGACGCTTAAGAACCACATATCCAAGATTAATAAGCAGCAGAAGCAGATTGGTAATGGAGAGCAAGAACTCGGCATTGCTGCCAACGCCCTAGGTAACGCCATATCTATAGTATATATTTTGCTAAACTACAGTAAGACCGATGGAGAAGCAACGGTAACAGCACAGATTACCTTTGACCCTAGCAAGATATTGACCTTTGGTAGATATGGTAGCAGCGGTGCAGGAAACTGCCAGAACAGCAATGGCAGTGTAACGTATAACCAAACCTTGATGAGCATGTTAGGTGATGCAAACCAGTTCATGATTATATTCTATAAGGCTGGTGATATAAAACCACTTGGTTTCATGCAAGTACATCTGCTAAAAAGCAATAAAGGAATGATCTTCTTCATGGAAAGGCCATATACGAATGAGCCGGATAAGAGTACAGCAATGAAGGAGGCAGCAAGAATGCTTGCCCAGAAGATAAAGAGTGAAACAGGCTTTGATTGCTATACCTACGGCGATGTAGGCGATGAAATTGAAGAACTTGAAGTTGAGGTTCCTAGATCATATGTGCAAAGATACATAGACTTCGCAAGAGTGCTAAAAGGTCCTGAAAGCTTCAAGTACAAAATCGGTGCCAAATGTCTTACTTCAGACCCATTTTTTGGACTAAAGAGATAGTAGATTGTTGAATTTTAAAAACTTCTCAAAATGTAAGTTTAATCCTTACAGCGGTTACAGAATGCATAGCAGAAAACCCACGAATTTATTCGTTGGAGGGTAGATATAAATTTCAACAGCTCATGACAAAAAAAAACGCAAAGATTATAAAGGTATGTCAATATAATTATTAATGCTTTTTGATGTTTTTGGCGTTATTAGTGTGAAAATTGCGTCTCGCAATTGGATATAGTCTTGAGGAGTGCAAAGAGGCTCGCAATTGCTTTCTTGTTGCGGCAAGAAGACTCCAGTCGATGCTGCTGGAGGGCACTGCTATCAGATTTCGACAGCCATGCAAGTTTGCCCAATGGCTTCATTGGGCGGCGTACGGCTCAGTAACGCGTAGTCAATCTACTGTAAGGAGGGGGATAACCTTGGGAAACTGAGGATAATACCCCATAGGCTAGGGATCCTGGAAGGGGCCTTAGCCGAAATGGTACGCAAATTGCAGCGCAACCGCCTTACAATGAGACTGCGTCGGATCAGGCAGATGGCGGGGTAACGGCCCACCATACCTATGACCCGTAGGGGCTATGGAAGTAGGAGCCCCGAGAAGGGCACTGAGACAAGGGCCCTAGCGCTACGGCGTGCAGCAGGCGCGCAAACTCCACAATGCGCGTAAGCGTGATGGGGGAAGTCTGAGTGATGCACTTCGGTGCATCTTTTGCCAAGTATAGCAAGCTTGGCGAATAAGTGCTGGGTAAGACGGGTGGCAGCCGCCACGGTAATACCCGCGGCACGAGTGGTGTCCACGATTATTGGGCTTAAAGCGTCCGTAGCCGACTGAAATAGTCTCATGTGAAATATAGGTGCTTAACACCTATGCTTGCATGAGATACTTTTCAGTTAGGGAGTGGGTGAGGTCGAGGGTACTTATAGGGGAGGGGTTAAATCCTGTAATCCTATAAGGACCACCGGTGGCGAAGGCGCTCGACCAGAACACATCCGACGGTGAGTGACGAAGGCTAGGAGAACGAATCGGATTAGATACCCGAGTAGCCCTAGCAGTAAATTATGCAGACTCTGGTGTTGCACTTGCTAAGAGCTGGTGCAGTACCGTAGGGAAACTGTTAAGTCTGCCGCCTGGGGAGTACGGCCGCAAGGTTGAAACTTAAAGCAATTGGCGGGGGAGCACACAAGGGGTGGATGCTACGGTTTAATTGAATCCAACGTCGGGAACATTACCTGGAGCGACGGCAAGATGATGGTCAGGCTAAAGACCTTACCAGATGAGCCGAGAGGTGGTGCATGGCGATCGTCAGTTCGTGGTGTGAACTGTCCGGTTAAGTCCGGTAAGTAATTGAGTGATGCTATGAAGGCGAAACTAAGCAAAGAATTGTGCTATATCGCTGGTCTTTCACGGCTTAGCTATAGTGAAAGATCTCTAGTATATGCTAAGAGCGAGACTAGAGAGATAATAGAGAAATTTATAAGAGAAGCGATAAAGCTAGGAGTAGATCCAAGGAAGATAATAGTAAATGAGAAAGAGAGTGAAGTAAAATTTTACCATTCAAAGCTGGCAAGGAATATAAGGGAGATAATAGAAAATGAAATAAAGATATTCAAGCATAGAAACGAGCTTTCAGCAAGCTTCGTAGCTGGCGTATTCGATGCTCGGGGAGTTATAAAGAAGGGTATTGAAATAAAAGGGCTCAAGCCAGGCGAGGCTGTTTTGCTAGAGAATCTTGGAATACATGTAAAAGATAATAAGATTGCAAATATAAGGGATTTTATTATGTTTATCAAACGCTTTAGTGTTCGCATTGAGCTCACTCAATTGCCCGGTAACGAACGAGACCCTCGCTGACAGTTGCTACAGGTCTAGCGATAGGCCTGGCACTCTGTTGGGACCGCCTCTGTTTAAAGAGGAGGAAGGAGAGGGCGACGGTACGTCAGTATGCCCCGAATCTCCAGGGCTACACGCGGCATACAGAGGTTGGTACAATGGGTTGCAACTCCGAGAGGAGAAGCTAATCCCCTAAAACCAACCAAAGTTCGGATTGAGGGCTGGAACTCGCCCTCATGAAGCTGGAATCCCTAGTAATCGCTTGTCATCATCGAGCGGTGAATGTGTCCCCGCTCCTTGCACACACTGCCTGTCAAGTCATCCAAATGGGGTGCTAGTGAGGCGGCATCTTTATGGTGCTGTCGAACTAGTATTCTATGAGGAGGGCTAAGTCATAACAAGGTATCCGTAGGGGAACCTGCGGATAGATCACCTCAATATTAGTGTGCAAGATTGCGTAAGCCTCGCATAATTTCCTCAAGACTATTAATAATAAGGTTTAAATAGTCTTATAGCAATATAATAACGTATCTTGTTATTATGTTTAAAGGTGAATAAAATGGCAGAAAAACCACACTTGAATTTGATCTTTATAGGACACATAGACCACGGCAAATCAACAACGGTCGGAAGGCTTCTATACGAGACAGGTGCTATTAGCGAGCAGGATATAAGAAAGCTTAAAGAAGAGGCTACAAAATATAACAAACCCACATTCGAGTTTGCTTTCGTAATGGACCAGTTAAAGGAGGAGAGGGAGAGGGGTATTACAATAGATATAGCACATAAAGAATTCCAAACCCCAAAATACTACTTTACCATTATTGATGCGCCTGGCCACAGGGACTTTGTAAAGAATATGATAACAGGTGCAAGCCAGGCTGATGCTGCTGTGCTTGTCCTTTCTTGCGCAGATGGTGTTCAGGCTCAGACGAGAGAACATGCATATCTTGCAAAGGTTCTTGGCATAAACCAGCTTATTGTTGGTATAAACAAGATGGATGCGGTAAACTATGATAGAGTAAAGTATGAAGATGTTAAGGCTTCTATAATGAATCTGCTTAAGACAGTAGGCTATGATACTAGCAAGATATTAGCGGTTCCTTATTCAGCGCTCGCAGGAGAGAATGTTACAAAGAAATCTGATAAGATGACATGGTATAATGGTCCTACATTACTTGAAGCACTTGATACATTCCAAGTACCACAAAAGCCGATAGACAAACCTCTAAGATTGCCAATACAAGATGTATACAGCATTTCCGGATTTGGTACTGTTCCTGTAGGCAGGGTAGAAACGGGTGTTATGAAGCCTGGTGATCAAATTATAATAATGCCTTCAGGCATAAAGACAGAGGTAAAGAGTATAGAGATGCACCACCAGCAATTGCAGAAGGCAGAGCCTGGTGACAATATTGGCTTTAACATAAAAGGGGTAGATAAGAAGGATGTTAAGAGGGGCGATGTTGTTGGTCCGGTCAATAATCCACCAACCGTAGCACAAGAATTTACAGCACAGATAGTGGTTATTAACCATCCAACAGCTATAGCTACTGGTTATACGCCAGTATTCCATATACATACCGCACAGGTAGCAGCAACAATAACAGAGATTGCTGAAAAGAAAGATCCAAAGACAGGCCAGACATTGCAAAAGAACCCAGAATTCATTAAGAATGGTGATGTGGCAATAGTTAAGGTAAGACCAACAAAGCCTGTTGTTGTAGAGAAATACAGCGAGTTCCCACAGCTCGGAAGGTTTGCTATAAGAGATATGGGTCAAACCGTTGCAGCGGGCGTTGTACTAGATGTGGTAAAGAGGGAATAGTGACATGCCAACAGCTAGAATAAAGCTTATAAGCAGGAATGCAAACGATGTAAAGAGCATAGCAAACCAGATAATAGAGATAGCAAAGGCTTTGAATATTAAATATAGTGGCCCTATTCCATTGCCAACAAGAATATTAAGAATAACAACAAGAAAATCACCTTGTGGCGATGGAAGCCACACTTTTGAGCATTGGGAGATGCGCATACACAAATGGATAGTAGAGATAGAAGGTAGCGATCAGGCATTAAGGCAAGTAACAAGGATACCTGTTCCAGATACAGTGCAGATAGAGATGACACTGAGCTGATTTTTTGTTTTTGGCATTTTTAAGTTCTCTAAATTTTGCCAGAGAATAAAAAACAGAATTTATGTCGCTTTTGCTATCACCGCAGCTGCTTCTATTATTGAGCCACCATAGCTCGCAAATATTCTGCCTGAGAGCTCGCCATAGGTTGTTGGTATACCACTGACACTGAATGCTGCGTTTATAGTTTGCCCATTAGGCCAATTGCCAACATAGTAGCTCGGATAGCCGCTGCATGAAGAAGGCGTTGCGGTACCTGGCACAAAGCACAAAGTAACATTGTTTATGCTTGTGCCTGTGTATTGTCCTAGCACCACGCTTAATGTTCCACTGCGCAGTATTGGAGTACTGCAAGAGAATGGGACACCTGAAATGCAAGAGGTGCTAGAAATATTACTAGAATTACTACTAGAGGCACTACTAGACATTAAAGAGCTGCTGAAGAGGCCAAGCGAGAAGAGCGCTCCAGCCACTATAAGTAAAATTATTACTATTGGGGTTATCGCTACCGCAAATGCCTTTAGAACGCTTGTCTTCTGCTGATTTGCAAGTGCGAATATAGTTATTATAAATCCCCATATATCAAATATTATTAGCAATAATCCCAAAGGTATTGGGGTAAGCCAGTAGAATAGAATGTATGGAACTATTCCATAGACTGTTGCTGTAAAGGTGTTTGAGTAAGGGTTGCTAAATGCCTTGAAAAGCTTTCCAAATATCTGATATAGAAATGCGAAAACAAAGAGAGATATTGGTATTGTTACAAGGAGCGCTAATACACCACCTATTACAGACACGCCAGAAAAAAAGCCGGTGAATGCAGAAGATGGGCCTGTTAGTAGCTTTGTTGCATATGTTGGCGGTACTACCAAAGCAAGTATTATGTATAGGATCAATGGTATTATAATGATCTTATAGTAGAATGCAAGTGCTTCGCTGATTTTTCTCTCTTTTTGGGTTGCACTTTTCGGGTGCAGCATTATATTAAGCCCTTCTTTTAGCTCATCTACTATTATCATGGCACCACGTTAAAAAATAGGTGTAAAAGTATTTAAATCTTTATAAGCATAAAAATAAGTGCCAAACGGCCATAGGTGCAGGGTAACGCCCGATCCCATTCCGAACTCGGAAGCTAAGCCTGCACACGGTATGAAATACTGCCCAATAGGGTGGGAAGGCATACTGCTGTTTGGCATTCTTATTTTCTATTTTTCTCTTTTATAAAGCTCCTCTATTGCACTTATTAAAATCTCTTTATACTCATTTTGAGGGAGCTCATCACTAATTTCCTCCACCTTCTCCTTTGCTGAATTGCCGTATCTTTCTGCTATCTCTTTTGCATAGCCTATGCCATCATACTTTTCTATCATTTCTCTAAGGAAATCAATCTCTTCCTTAGTCTTGTCTTTTCTTTCCTTGCTGTATATAGCATCAATCTTTTCTCTTTCTTCCTTTGTTGCGTTTTTGTATGTGTGGAGTATTATCAATGTTAATTTACCTTCATAAAGATCGCCAAAATTCTTCTTTCCGAATTTCTTCTCATCAGCTGTCATATCAAGTATATCATCTGCTATCTGGAAGGCTATGCCAGCATCTTTGCCTATATTTTTAAGCTTTTCAAGCATCTCATCGCTCTGGTTTGCAACTATTGCACCAATCTGTAATGGCCCATAGACAGTATAGTAGCATGTCTTGCTATCAGCTATTCTAAAATAAAGGCTTTCATCAGCATTTGCAAGCTTTTTTATGTTGTGTATGAAATTGTTTTCTATATGCTGCCCCGCTACTGTATATTCAAGCATGTCATAAAACTTATCATAGAGCCTTTTTCCCTTTACCGGCCCATATCTTATAGTATAATCATGCAGCATGCGCCACATCGCCATATGGCCAAGGTTGCTCGCATTCATTGCATGTATCCAGCCATATAGTTTTTGTATCGCAGGCTTGCCCCTTCTAAGATCAGAATCGTCCTCGCAGTCATCCTGCATCAATATCCAGTCCTCTGATAGCTGCTGTGCAGACGCTGGGAGAGTAAGCTCCTCTACACTTGCTCCAAAAAGTTGGCCACTTAGCATTACAAGCCCTGGCCTTCTATAGCTGCCTTGCCTGTCGATATAGTCCCTTGCTATCATATAAAAATCCTTTGGTTCCTTTATCTGCACATAGCTGCATATCGTTGAATAAACAAGGTTTCTATATTTCTCAATATACTCTTTGAAGTTCATTCTCTCACAATTATTCTTTCATTCATATGTTTTTATCTCTTTTGATGCATATAGGCAATAATCCCTGATTGGGCACTCATCGCACAAAGGCTTTTTCTTGCAAAACCTCTTTCCAAGCTCCACAAACTGTGCATGAAAATCTTTGTAGAGCTCAAGATCTTGCCTTAGCCTGCTTTCGAAATATTCCTTTAGCTTATTGTATTCTATCTCTTCATCTATTCCATATACTCTGTGCATTATACGCCTTGTATAAGTATCTATAACAAACGTTGGCTTCTCTGCTGCATACAAAATTATAGAATCGGCTGTTTCATTACCTATGCCGTTAAGATTTAGCAACTCACTTCTTAATTCATTCTTATCTTTATCGAAGAATCTCTCTAGTGTTGAGTAGTTCTTCTTTATATATTTAAACAGGTTGCTAAGCCTTTTTGCCTTTTGCCTATAAAATCCGCTTGGCCTTATAGCATCTTCAAGCTCAATCAGCCTTGTGCTTGCTAGCCTTTCCAGGCTAAGCATCTTTCTTTCCCTTAGATTTTTAATCGCCTTTTCAACATTCTTCCAAGCGGTGTTTTGTGTCAGTATAGCACCAACCACTATTTCTACTTTTGTCTCTCCGGGCCACCAGTTTAGATAGCCAAAATTATCTCTAAGCTTTCTATACAGTTCTTCAAGCGCGAGCATTACAACACTGACTAAAGCTTTATTTCACCAGAGTCTATTGCTTTTATAATCTCTTTTGCATCTTTGCCTTCGCATGTTACATTCATGCTCTTGCATGTGCCCAATACCTGCTTAACCTTTTCAGCAAAGCTCTTTCCGTATAGCACGCTTTCTTTAGCTTTAGCTATCTTCTTAACCTGCTCTAATGTAATATTGCCAGCTACCTCATCTTTGCTCTTAGCCCCATGTTGTATACCAAGCTCCTTTAGGATAAGCGCGCTTGTCTGTGGTGAACCCACCTCTACCCTATATGCCTTCGTAGCAGGATCAACCACCACCTTCACCGGCACCTTAATGCCCTCAAACGCTTTTGTCTTGCTGTTTATCTCTTCTATTATTTTTGCAACATTCACACCTAAGGGACCTAAAGCAGGACCAAATGGTGGACCAGCTGTTGCTTTGCCGCCTTCTATCAATCCATTAACCACTACCTCAGCCATAGAAACACCATCAAGCATTCTGCGCCTTCTCTATTATCTTAGCGGTGTTTGATTTTGTTGTTACCGGAATTGGCACAGCCACATCCATAAGCTCAACTGTTATCTCGTCTTTAGCCGAATCTACTTTTATAACCTTTGCCTTATAGCCCTTGAACGGACCTGATAGGAATTCAACGATATCGTTAACCCCTATCTCCTGTGCGCTTTTCTTTATCTCTATCATCTTATTCAGCTCTTCATTGCTTAACGGTTTTTGCAGCATTCCTTTCACATGCGGCTCATTCATTATAAGGTCTCTACACGCTACCTCGTCTTTGGCTTCAACTATAAGATAGCCGCGCATTCCCTCTACAAGTATCATAGAGTATATTGGAATACCTGCCTTCATAGCCTTCTTCTCTAATATATCTAATGTTATCTTCTCTTGGCTTGATGTTACCCTTATAACAAAATACATGCTCCTCAGCCCTGCTATATTTTTTAAACTTTCAATTTTTAAAAATTATCATGAAGCACAAACTTAAATGCTTAATTGTTGAGAAACGTAATGCAGAAAAGGCAAAAAAGTATCTCTTAAAGCACAATATGCTAAATAAAGGTTATAAAGTATTTGGTAATGAATCATTTATATATTTTCCTATTCTTAGCCAAAAAGGCGAAAAGGAGCTAAAGCGGTTTGGAACTTTGGGCTATGCAGATTTTGAGGAAAGGAAAGCAATAGATTATAAGAAAGAGCTGGAGAAAATATTAAGCAAAGCAGAGGGCGAGGCGGCAAAGGGCTATGATCTTCTTGGCAATATAGCGATAATAGATGCTGAGCCAAAGTTGGCAAAGCAGATTGGAAGGCTTATTCTTTCATTGAACAAGAATGTTGAAACTGTTTTGAGAAAGACAGGCGCTGTAAAAGGTAGGTATAGAACAAGGTCATATGCCTATGTGGCGGGCAAGAGGAATTATATAGCACATTATAAGGAAAATGGCTGTATCTTTGAGTTTGATGTAAGGAAGGTATTCTTTTCACCTAGGCTTGCATATGAAAGACAAAGAATAGCGGCTCAGGTAAAAGATGGCGAGCATGTTGTTGTTATGTTTGCTGGTGTTGGACCATTTGCTATAGAGATAGCGAAAAAGGTGCCAGGTGCAAAGGTTATTGCAATAGAACTGAACAAGTATGCATACAAATATATGCTTAGAAACATACAGCTCAACAAGGTTAAGAACGTTAAACCAGTATTGGGCGACGTTAAAAGAGTTGCTAGAGAATATAGAAATTTCGCAGATAGGATTGTAATGCCTCTGCCTAAAGAATCACACAGCTTCCTCGATGCAGCATACAAGGTTGCTAAGCAAAAGGCAATTGTGCACTACTATACTTTTGTTCCTAGAGATAGCAATAATGCAAGCTCACTTCTTTTAAGTTTCTCTAGAAAGATGAATGCTAAAATAAAGGTATTAAATGAAAGAATAGTAAGGCCTTATTCGGCTAAGGAAGTTGAGATTGTTATAGATTTCATGCTATCGAAATAATTTTATACTTGAAAAAGAAAAATAAAAACGATCGTATGAAAGCGCAGAGTGCTTTAGAATTCATGACAACGTATGCATGGGCATTCCTAATTATCGCTCTGTTTATATCTGTAATTGTAATCCTCGCTACTATAAAGAACCCACAAGAATATTCGCCATCATCCTGCTATATAACACCGGAACTGCTCTGCTCTGGCTCAGTATTCTCAACTAACTATTCATCAAGCACGTTTGCGGTTATATTTAAGAACAGTCTGGGCGTTCCTTTATCATTTCCACAAAATTCATTTTTTGTCTACTCACCTTCGCTTAACTATTCTTATACAGGAACATGCAATCCATCATACCTGCCAAAAGATGGTATAGAGACCTGTATAGCAAAAATACCCAATACATATGCAATTGGCGTGCAGATAAACCCCATATTTAGAATCGAATATAGTATATGCCAAAGCCCTACGAGCTGCACACAATTGTATAATACAACAGGCACTGCAACGGATATTGTAACATATAGCAAGTCAATGTTTAGTAGTATAGCTCTAGCCACAAGCACAGGAACAGGAAATATCTTAATCAATGGTGTGCCATATCAGAGCAATACGGTTGTTGAGCTAATAAATAATCTCCAATATAGCATATACGCACAGCCGCCACAAGGCTATACCTTTAACAGCTGGATTGTTACAAACGCGGTTGTTGGTAGCGCTTCTTTGCAGTCAACAACATTATATACAACAACAAGCGGCTCGCTCCTTGCCTCGTTCCATTAGCTTGCGCATGTTGCATTCCGTGAGAAGTATTAAAAACCTTTTCTGGCAAATATAATACACTTAATGCTATTGCGTGTTTTTTATGGTAAAGAAGGAGTTAGAGAATAAACTAATAGCGGCAATTAGGGTTAGGGGCAGGGTTAATGTTCGTGAGAGCATAAAGAATACACTAGAGAGGCTTAACCTAAAAAAGGTAAATAATCTAGCACTTATCAAAGGAACAAGCTCGACAATAGGCATGCTCCACAAATGCAATGATTATATAACCTATGGCGAGATAAGCAAAGAAACCTT
>Ga0081529_117197_pt1 | contig 32285 bp, 28 predicted proteins | sample EchGeymetagenome_FD_71012 | JGI IMG/M metagenome (GOLD analysis project Ga0081529, IMG submission 71012) | Ferrous microbial mat and aquatic microbial communities from Echinus Geyser, Yellowstone National Park, USA - transect B T=78-80 C v2... ...
GTGGAAGAGGGGTTACGGAGGGTTTGCTCTCCACAAGCTTCAGTTCCCCCAGTCCCAAGGGTACGACCTCAGCTCTTACAGCCAGAGGTCTCTATATTTATCTCTTTTTTAGTATAAAAAGGTTTCTGTAAGGGGGCTATTCATCCCCCACTTCACGGAGGGGGACTTCCGCCCCCTTAACCCCCCAGAAAGTTAAACCAATAAGTTTGCTGCGTTCCAATGACGTGTCTCCTAGATATCCAGAAGTATTTTTTAGTGGATTGTTAATGAAGTGTTGAGTTGAGGTACACAGCCCTACTGAGATGGTCAAGGGCCCTGAGGGCGGCCGTGGTGGCGGAAACCCTATGGCTGGTCTCATTTTACCTATTGAGGGAAACGCAATTTCAATTGACCGTCCTGTTTACCATGCTCGCAACTAACATCTTCTTGGTTCTGGCCCTCTTCACTGCCATATCCCTGGGGTCAGCTAAGGGGACTCTAAGGGGAATCGGATGGGGGATCTACGGATGGTCCTTCTATGGTTTAGCTTTCCTATTGGACAAGTACGTGACCCTTTCCAGTCATATTGATCCTTCGATAGTGTTGGACTCACTGGTGATCTCGTTCTCTTTGATCGTAATACCTCACATTGTTTCACGTCTGGGAAGGAGGTCCGCTCCTGTGGTGGCGGGAGTGTTATATGTTATCCTTTTACTTCCCTCCACAATTTACCTGGTCCTAGGGCCCGTTACGGCACTACAGCTGTTCCACTTTATTTCTATGGGGAAAATAGCTTCACTATCCACACTAAGGGCGGAGCTAACGCCATTTGGGAGGCCCATGCTTCTGACCCAGCTTGCTGTCTTAACGGAGTTCGTTCTATTTTCGTACAAGGGAAGCATGGCCTACACCTCCATAAGGTCGGTGGGGCTTACTTTCCTCTTCCCTCCTCTCCTAGGCCTAGGTGTACTCTATTTATTCGATTCGGAGAATGTAGTGTCTTACCTATTGGCAGGGCTCTCCTTTCTACCCCTCTTGGTTTCATTTCTGGAGAAACGTCCCCTTCAGTTAGGGCTCCTAGTCTCCTCCGTTGCCCTTGCCGTAGGAGCTACACTCTTCCAACTGACTCCCATCTATGTCCTTCCCCTCACCGTGTCAGCAGGATTGGTGGTACCTAGGGGACTCCAGGATCCCAACAGGGCCAAGGTAAGGCTGGGACAGGCCATAGACTCTGGAGACACAATGTCCGCTAAGAGCTACGTCAGCTTCCTTAGGGGTATGGGAGTCAGCGTGGAGGAACTGATCTGTGAGTCAATCTCTAAGGGGAACTGTGGCAGGACTTTCTGGTACCTTAGGAATTACAAGGCTGACTTTTCAAAGTGCTCCGATTTGAAGGGTTTGGCCGACTGCATGGTGAGCAAGGGAGTGGTTCCGCCTCAAATTGTGGAATATTTGAATGAACTAAAGAAGAGGGACCCTGAGACTTTAGAAAAGGCCGCTGGTGTGGTCCTTCAGAAGGGGGAGAGGACGGAAAGGGAGACGGCCAAGAGAATTCTCTTCGGTGAGCCTGTGAAGACTGAGGCCGTAAAGCTGCCCCCTCTATCCTCATGGGACCCTTCAATATGGGTGGGAAGGGAACTATATGGTTACAAAATATCCAGGGTGATAGGAAGGGGAGGGACGTCCTATGTACTTTACGGCGAGAAGGGCGGTGAGAGGGCGGCCGTAAAGATACCCACGATCACGCCGGGCGAGGGAACCAAGTTTGCCTTCCTCGACCTTCAGGGGGAGTCCAGTGCGCTTAAGGAGATCTCGGAGAGAAGTGAGGACATAGTCAAGCTATACGGGATATTTGCAGATAGAATAGGTATAAAGGAGGTCCTCTCTGGGAAGACAGAGAACTACCTCAACTATCCCCCTGCGGTAGTGATGGAGTACATGGGTGGTGGAGACGCTGAAGAGTTGTTGAAGATGGAGGCAGTTTTGAATTCTGAGAAGTGGCAGGCAATTGTAGCATTCATTGGACTTAAGGTGGCAAGGGCGCTCTCAGCTGTGCATGCTCAGGGCTACGTTCATCTGGACGTTAAGACGAGAAACGTATTCTTCAGCTCCTCCCCTGGCAGAACAGGTGGTGAAGTATTGAACAACTTAATGACAGGAAAGGTAAAGGTGAAGCTGGGCGACCTGGGAGCGGCCAAGAGAGTGGGTACGTCTTTCGATCAATACACTGCAGAGTACGCACCAGTGGAACAGGTGAGGGCGATTCTTCTTGGAGGTGGAGCAGATCCTAAGATGGACATTTTCGCATTTGGTGCCACGATCTATAAGATGTTAAAGGGTGTTCCCCTCAACCCCCCTGAAGTAATAAAGGCCACTGACATGGCCTTCAGGGGAGACAGAACGTACCTTGAGGTGGCCAACAACGCCTACAGAAGGTTCTACGCTACCCTCCAGATTACCGGTGACCCACAGCTTATCTCCCTGGTGAGGGCTGCCCTGAACCCTGAGCCCTCCCAGAGGCCCTCGGCCAAGTCAATTGCCTCTGACCTCGAGAGGTTGTTAGGTAAATTAACATAACCGTGATCAAGGCCAGAGAGGTCGAGATCAGGGATGGAGCCAAGAGCCCAGAGAAGAAATCTTGTAGGGAGAGGTCCCACACCAACAACAGATAAAAGAGCATTCCCCTTCCATTCACCTTGAGTCTTAAGGAAGGCCTGAAGATCATGAAAATGATCAAGGACACGAGGAACCATGAGACGAAGTTGGACACCGGAACACCGAAGTACTGTCCTGACGTGAGCCAATGCCAATCGAACCTTGAGAACAGGGGGTCCACGGTGAGGTCCAGCACCACCATTAACCAGGCGGCTAATGGGGGACTCTCGACTGCCGTGTAACAAAAGTAGCCCAAGGTAGCCCAGAGGAGGGGAATTATGAGCGGCACTCCCAAAACTTGAGGTCCTAATCCCTGGGTGTAATAATATCTACCGAACGGGAAACCAGTGTGCACGCCAACAAACTCAAACAGGAACCCAAGGCCCGCAGCCACAACGAAGAAACGTAAGGCCCCCTTCCCCAACGAGAGGGAGGAATGATAGAGGTAAAGCCCTATCAATACGAGAATGGGTATACCTAAACTGAAGGGAGGAACGTTTGTGAGTTGCGGGAGGGTGGCGAGAAAAAGGTAAACCACGTAAATATATGAGGCCCACCACCTCCGCTCCATTGAATTCACTTCAATAGTTTGAGGTCGAAACTCTCGTCTGCTAACTTTTCCACCTTATTTGTTACATCCACATTATTCTCGATGAGTCTGTTCATCTCCCCAAGCTCCTCCTCTCCCCTATTAACGGCCAAGTAACCTATGACCTTTCCGTCCTTAACGTAGATCGCTGAGAAGTTCATCTGATCCAGCTTCCCACGGATGGCCTGCTCCTGGTAGTCCAGGGTTTCCCCAGCGGCCTCTATGTGAAGATCAAATATGTCCGACCAGACCGTGGAGAGGAAGTCGTAAGGCTCATTCTTTCCTGCCATGTTCCTGGCAGCTAGCTTACCGGTGTAGTCAGCGTTGTTCCAGTGCTCTATTCTTCTCCTCTTTCCTGAGTTATCAGGTATGTTGGCCACATCCCCTGAGGCGAAGACGTCCTTGTCTGAGGTCCTTAGGTACCTGTCGGTGAGGATTCCATTTCCCACCTCCAGGCCACTTTCCTTGGCCAGTTCAACGTTTGGGGATATCCCCACGGCCATTATAACGAAGTCCGCCTCTAACTCCTTTCCAGAGCTGGTGATTGCCCTACTTACCTTGCCCTGCCCCCTGAGCTCCTTGATTGACTCGTTCACTAGAAATGATACTCCGTTCCTTTCGAAGTAGTGTTGGATGGCCTTACTCACTTTCTCGTCCACGAAGGTGTTCCAGATGTATGGTTTCACCTCCACAACGGTAGGCTTAAGTCCCATCTTGGTGAGAGAGGCGGCAACTTCCATTCCTATGAACCCACCTCCAATGATCAACGGTTTCCTCCCACGGGCGGCCTCAGCTCTAACGGCGTCCGCATCATCAACTGTCCTGTAGAGGTAAATTCCCTTCAGATTATCTCCAGGAATGGGAATTCTCCTGGGACTTCCACCTGTTGCTAGGAGGGCCTTCCCGTACCTTAACTCCTCTCCACTGTCAAGCACGGCTATACTTCCCCTTAACCTTTGGACCCTTCTGCCCAACATGACTGTGAGGTTCTCGGACTTGTAGAAATCCTCTCCCTCATAAAACAGGGCGTCCCTAGGCATCTCTCCTCTCAAGTAGTCCTTGGAGAGGGGAGGCCTGTCATAGGGCAAATGCCTTTCGGCGGATATTACAGCCACCTTGTCCTTGGGTCGAATTTCTCTAAGCTCCTTAAGCGCGCTAAAACCTGAGGGGCCTCCGCCTATTATTATGAAGTCGTACTCTTTCATAAGCTAAGATTCCTTGAAGGATAAAAAACATGTGGCCTAAGGAGGTTCACGTTAGGGACTGAAATTAAATGAACTTACATGATCTCTACCTTGAATATCGCTTAGCTTACTAAATCTAATAACAGTGGGCAATGGGAGTTTCTTTGAGGTTCTTTTAAGTTAAAGGTGAGATGTAAGGGTCATTTCTTAAGTGTCGGTAGCTGAATTCGTTATGAAACTCTCAATGTCTTCACTGATATGGACTACCTTTCACATGACAAATGGAGATAACCTTCTAAACTTGGAAAGTGTATGAATAAACCTAGTAATACCATTCTTATTGAAAGAATAATTAGAATTTTTCTCTATATACTACAAAAAATTAGTAAGAATTATTTGATGTAGCAACCTTTATCTAACAGTGAGGCGGATTTTCGCTCGCTGGAAATCTATTTCCAACCTCTTCAACATAGATCTAGAATTTACTGTACAGATTTGATTCTAAAAATGATTTTAAAAACCACCTCAGAATTAGATGATGTGAAAGTATCGCTAGATGAGCTTAGGTCCCTAGTGGTCGGCAGCTCGATTTTAGGGTCAGGAGGTGGAGGCAACCCTAGAGTCGGATATATGGTGTTGAAAACTTTTCTCTCCAACAGGGGAATTTCCAGTCTCGAGTATACAGATCAAGTTTCAGAAGAGGACCATATAGTATGTGCTGGAGGAATGGGATCCCCGTTGGTAGGGGTCGAAAAAATACCCTCTGGTCACGAGTATGTAGACGCTGTCAAGTCATTAATGTCATTCTTGAAGGTTAAGTTCACGAAGATCAGTCCAGTTGAAATAGGGGGAATCAACTCTGTTGTACCATTTATTCCATCTAGTGTACTTGGAATTCCTCTCTTGGATGGAGACGGGGAAGGAAGGGCATTTCCAGACCTTGACATGACTACATTTCATTTCAATGGGATTAGGGTTACCCCCATGTCCATAGTAGATGAGAGGGGAAATCAGGTGATTCTGGATACCGGCACTGACACCGAGGCGGAAAAAGTTGCCAGGGCCATAACAGTTAGGTTTGGGGGAAGGGGTTATGTGGCCCTCTATCCCATGGGTGGGGCACAATATGTCAAGAGTGCTATAAAAGGTAGCATATCTAGGGCCATGGAGTTAGGAAAGGTGTTGTTAGACGGGGGGTTTGAAAGTTTGCTCCAGGGATATGGATCGCTGAAATTCCACGGAAAGGTCGCGGACATTAGGAGGACACAAGTGCATGGATTCCACGGTGGACTTATCAGATTAGAAGGTTTGGAGGAGAACAAGGGGGAGTACGCGGAGCTGTTTTTCAGAAACGAGTATCTAGTTCTAAAAAGAGATAGAATAGTTTTAACTTCTCCAGAGATAATTTCATTGCTAGACGGCGCTGGAAATGTAGTCACTTCTGACTCAATAAAATATGGGATGAGAGTCAACGTGGTTCACATTCCGGTGGATCGAAAGTGGAAGGAAGTGGGGGGTTACCAGGTCATTAAAGAGAAGGTTTTGGGCGAGTATATGGCGTTAAAAAGACTAGATTCTGAGGTTCCCTACCACCTTAACGGTTAGCTTTACTGAGTCCCCAGGCAAATAAGGTATAGGCACTTCCTCTATTTCCCTAATATCTAAGGTAGAAGGGTCTCCTCCTGCCTTTACGGCCATTTCCTTAGCCTCATTAACAGTGCTATTTATAGCCAGTTCCCTAGACGTAGCAGAATAAGAGAAAGTCTTTTCTACTGTGGCTCCCACCTTATTGAGAGTCGCGCCTATGGCGTTGGCGAATTGAGCATTATCTGGCCTCACAATCTTTGAGGCTCCCCTCAATTCTGGTGGAAGCATTATGCTTCCTCCTCCCACCGCAATAACTTGTACGTCCTCCCTGCTAATCTTCATCAGATCCAGGGCCTCCTCCCACATGGAGATCATACGATCATATATGCCCCTGAGATATGACGATGGATATCTTAGTAGAATTTTAGAAATGTCAGCATCTCCGATCTTTATGCCCTTAACTCCCATTGCGACGTCAGAAGCAGTCAATACGGTGCCTCCCCACCCCACTCCCTTAGAGGTAAGCTCATATCCTACACTTTCTGGACCTATACTCTCATTAATTATTGTACCGCCTCCCAGAGCTAATGCATGTATGTCGGGCATCCTGAAGTTGGTTCTGATACCACCTATCTCAACTGGGGCTGAAGACTCCCTAGGATAGCCATTGTGAAGGACCCCCACGTTCGTAGTAGTCCCTCCAACATCCATTACAACAGCATTATCTATTCCAGTGAGTAAGTGCGCCCCTCTTATGCTATTAGACACTGGTCCCGCAACAGTGAATATAGGGTATTCCATGGTAAACTCTCCTGAGGCCAGCGTTCCATCATTCTGTGCTATGAAGAGCTTAGCATGATTCATACCGAGACTTCTCATCAATTCCTTAAGTCTGCTCACTAACCTCTTAAAGACGGGGGAAACCATCTCATTGAGAATTGTAGAGTTCTCCCTCTCTATTAATCCCAACCCCCCAACCATATGAGACAATGTAAGATGAGCTCTAACTCCCCTTTCGTTGAGGATCTGTGCCGCCCTGAGCTCATGAGCAGGATTAACCGTAGAGAAGATGGATGTAATGGCTACGCCATCCACTTTTCCCACAATATCGTCAGCAAACTTGACAATTGCCCCCTCATCTAATGGGACTATCTCCTCCCCTGTGTATTCATGTCCTCCCCTAACCATCTTGGCTGAAATCACATGATCTGTCAGTCTGGCAGGCCATTCCGTGAGTGGTGGAATCCCTTCCCCAGCAGGTAATCCTATCCTCAATATGGCTGTCCTCGCCAGCCCCTTAGCCTGTAGTATGGCATTCAATCCGTGAGTCGTCCCCAACATTAACGCTCCGACCTCATCTCTATTTTCAATACGTGAAGATAGTTTCCCTATGGCTTCCTGTATTCCCGCTGTTGGATCTGGAGTAGTCCTGACCTTAACGGATGCGAGGAGTTCTCCTTCCGCCAGAGCTACGGCATCGGTATGCGTACTACCCACATCAACTCCCACTTTAATCAATCAGGACGCCCCCAGAGGAGTGAAGTTAACGTCATATCCAAATGCTCTAGGGCTAACATATTTCAACATTTCAGTACTCCTTAACTTAGGGTGGCTTGGAGTGCCAAGAACAACTAGCCGTTGTCCATATCTGACCCTGTCCGTTGTGACCGGAGTAAGGGTGTATGCATCTACAAAGGAAATTAGGTCAGGAACAGTGGCCACTATCTTGTCTCCCTCTTTAGCTATCAGGAATTCATTCTGAAAGTCGACCCTCATAGTTTTTCCTTTCCATTGATCTGCACCCTCCAGAACAACGTAACCTTTGGAAAACCCTCTCTCAACCCTCCTATAAACTTCTATCACCTTTCCCTTGAAAAGGTGCACGCAGTGAAGGAGATCCCTTAAAGAATCAATGTTCTTCGAGGCTAGCCTCTCTCCTACCTGAATTGCTGTGGAAAGGGAACCTAGAACGGCTGACCTTGAATATTCAGAGAGTTCCATTCCGTGGAGGGCGATATAGGCACTACCTCCATATCTTACTGTGATAACTCTGGCTATCTTTTCAGACCAATAACCGTCGACTCCCTGTACAACTGATACGTTACCTCTCTCATCAAAAACAACCACGGGAGAGACAGGAATACCGTCAGCGTAAAAAGTGGTCATCTGTAGCTCAGGAAAAGCCCGTCCCATCCCATCGCCGTCCAATACTGGAATCCCCGTTTGAATGGACACAATTAGTGGTATTATAGAGTTTATACCCCCTATTTCTAAAGGAGTTATAAAATCCACTTTCCTTCCTGCAATTTGAGAATAGACCTTAAGGGCCTTGACTGCCTCTCCACCCCCTGGAACCTTCTCGATCATCACTATGGGAGCGCCCATCATTGCACTTCCAAGTACGAATTCGTCTTTTCCGCTGCTACCATCGACTATCTCAATTGACCCCTTACCCTCCATATATCTTCTGAGCATGAGCTTACCCACAAGCGGATCACCACCGCCGCCAGTACCCAGGAAAGCTGCTCCTAAGGCGAGCAGCTCTACTTCCCTTTCACCTATGCTAAAGTTTTCCAATTTATCTCAAACCCTGATTATGGAGTAGCCGCTCCTATAGGCCTGCACCAAGAGGAACGAGCCCCATACTGCCTGTATGGCCGAGAGGAGTGATTGAAATGCGACAATCGCCAGTGATGCAGTAAATACTGGAGCCAGGGCCAAGGATATATAGCCTATGGCGAAGGAGACTAACAACCAAGAATGCTGCACTCCCGCCGATATCTTACCTTCGTTGGACGATTTAAAGGTCCTGGCTAGGCCCCATACCGATATTATTAATGTAAGTACGCCGTAGGAGAGATCGTAAGTTCCCAGAAGTCCATTGACGTAAATCATGGCCATAAACAACAACCCAATTGCCATGTTCGCCACAAGATATGCCGTATACATGAAGCCCAACTTCATTTCAGCCTTCCTCCCTTGTAGACATACGGCAATACTTCTGGACTTCTTCCGGCTGCCTTGAAAGCGGCATAAATTAATACATAAGATACCAGCCCTACTATCAGGGAATTTATGGCTGGAATTCCAGCATTAACAAATATTCCAACTGCAGCACCCAATACCAATGCTACTATGCCTGCTATATTGAGATTATAATATCTATCATTTTCTCTGAATTTATATCTCTCCTTTGGATTTCTTCTTCTCTCAAGAAATGGTTTCACCAGAAAGAAATCGGCAACCAATATACCTCCCATAGCAGGTAAGACCTCACCTAGGAAAGATATGAAGTTCTCGAAAGGCGTTATCGATGCCCCAGCTGAGAAACCTATGTAAGAAGCGATAGCGGTTCCAATTACACCGTTTATTACAGAGGCCCATTCCCTCCTCATAGGCCAGAAATTGACCAATGAAAGGGAGCCGCTATAAAGGTTGTCCGTGTTGATAATAAATTGTCCAAATAAAATTATAAGTAATACTCCTATTCCCATTCCCAGCTTCAACATAGCATTAGTAATTAGGTACGATCCGGTAGCAAGGACGATCGCCACCCCTCCCAATATAAGAAAAGGATATAGAAACACTATATGGGCTATCCAAGCACCGCTAGCATCCTTTGCCGACCTTGAGAAACGTGCTATGTCAGGAGAGATTATAGTTCCAGCTATGTAGAGTCCTATGACAGCAGATATTCCATCTAATAGACCCATGGGATGTGTAGGTACGGCTGATAACACTGTAGACATCCCGCCTTTAAGGGCCAATACTATTGCGATTCCAACCGCTATGAGCCACATATGGAACGGAATGGAGAAATAGCTTAGGAATGAAAGCATCCTATATCCTACATAAGTCATAATAATCATTAATACTCCTCCCCATATGGCCGCCGTCCCTACTGAAAAGAAAGGACTTGTGGGATATACCTCATTCATTATTATTCCGAATAACCATGTTTCAACCGCGTACCATCCTACCCCTGTGGTAACCGTTATTAGTAACAATCCTGCCACTTTTCCTCCCCATCTGCCTAGAGGGAATCTCCATGCTGTGTAAGTGGAAAGCCCACTGTGCGCACCAACAGCGGACATTAGTGCTCCAAGTATTGTAAGAACGGCAGTGCCCGCTAAAACAGCCAAAGTGGCCTGGGTGAAAGTCAAGCCGTATCCCAGTGCTCCTCCTGCCCATATTACTGCTATCGCTCCATATACTGAACCAAAGACGAGAAACATATTGAAGAAACCATAACGTTGGTTCTTAGGTACCTCCATAAGGGAGTAATCGTCAAACTTGGACTCTCCCTTTTCTGAAGACTCCACCCCTTTTACTTCCTTTTTTTCCGCTTCTTCCGTCACAATAATAGGTGTTATGATACAGATATATTAATATATAATCCTTAAAAGTAGAGTCAACGATCTGTTCAATGAATTCCTTGGAATATACATTACAATATTTGAAACCTGAAACAGATGCCAAAAAAAGATCTATGGGATATTCGAAGTAAATTGACAATGTCTGTTAAATTTATAAGTTGATCTGTGGTATCGTCGGCGCTAGATGGTACGGCAAAACTCTTGTAGTACATTATATGGCGTAACATTATTTTTGTTAAATCATGTCTCCAATATGGTTCTTCCCCATGCCTTCATGGTCCTTGAGCATACCAACACCTCATACTCCTCCACTGCAATATCATTAATTATAGAGAGGACCTTCTTACTTAATGTTCCTAAGTCCGAGTTGAACACTCTTATGAGAAGGTTCCACCCTCCAAGGTATTCAGTCACTTCGTAGATGGCATCGTCGGTAAGAATTCTTCTCATGAAGTTTTCCCTTATTACCTTATCCTTCGTTAATTTTAGAAGAACGTCTGCGTAAGGAACGCCTAAGTTCTGCAGAATCACCACTCCTACCGTCTTCAGTACTCCCATATTTTCCAGTCTCTTCCTTCTCATCCTCACAGCACTCTTGGATATGTTAAGCATTTTTGCTATCTTTGGGTCTGATGTTTCAGCATCTTCGTTCAAGATCTTTACTATCTTGATGTCCCTTTCATCTAGGAATTTCCTTAATATATCTTCCCAGCTCACAGAAGTATTAAACTATTGTTATATTTATTCATTTCCGCTATGCGAGCTTTTTGTATGGTGTCAGACAGCGTTTAGCTTTAACTTGTGTAGCAGACAATAACGATAATTGTCTTATGGACAGTAATCATTAAGGCATTGGATAAGGAGAAAGGTTATTTGACATAATGGACATTCCATCATGTGAGGTTAGGAATAGATATAGGTGGTGCGTTTACTGACCTCGTTGCTGTAAATGAAAACGGATCCTTCATTTGGGTAAAAGTGGAGACCACATCAGAGGACCCGGCGCGGGGTGTCATGAGATCCTTAGAGGAGTCAGGGATATCAGCGGATCAGGTCTCTGTAGTTATCCATGGACAGACCATAGGTATAAATACAATTGTTGAAAGGAAGGGAGCGAAGGTTGGCCTCCTTACCACTAAGGGGTTTAGGGACGTCCTTGAAATAGGAAGGGCCAATAGGAGAGACATGTATAATTTCAACTACAGAAAGCCGGAACCTTTGGTACCTAGGAGATTGAGGTTAGAGTTATCAGAAAGGACAACTGCGTCTGGAGAGATAGTGACCCATTTGGATCCCAAAGAAGTGGAGGAAGCTGCAAATTACCTTCTCTCCCATGGGGTTGAGTCAATAGCTGTAGCTTTCATTAACTCCTACATTAATCCGTCACACGAGATAAAAGTTGGAGAAATACTTGAGGGACTTAATGTAAAGTTTTTCACCCTAAGTCATAACATATCCATGGAGTGGAGGGAATATGAGAGGACTTCCACCGCCGTGGTAAATGCGTACATCCAGCCGAACATGGGTCGCTATCTATCTAATTTGGAGGAGCAGATGAGACAGATTGGATTCAGAGGATCCCTTTTAATCATGACCTCTAGCAGTGGAGTAACTAACCTCAACTTGGCCAAGTCTTATCCGGTACTAACTTTGGAATCCGGACCAGCAGCGGGAGTCATTGCGGCGACAACTGTCGCGGAGGCGGTTGGAGTCAGGAACATAATTGCCCTGGATGGAGGTAGCACTACAACCAAGGCAAGTTTGGTCCGCGATCTTTCTCCTAAAGTAATAACCGACTATTACGTTAATAGGGACAAGTTCCATGCTGGAATACCAGTGAAGATCCCCACCGTAGATATAGTGGAAGTGGGGAATGGAGGGACAAGCTACGCTTGGACAGACGAGGTGAACGATCTGAAAGTGGGTCCCAGGGCTGCAGGCTCAAGGCCAGGACCCGCGTGTTATGGGAGGGGAGGAACTGAACCCACAGTTACCGATGCTTACGTTGTTACGGGAATACTAAACACTAAATGGTTATTGGGAGGAAAGTTACCAATAAATCAGGCCTTAGCTAAAAGATCAGTGGAGGAATTAGGACGTAAACTTGGAACTTCTGTAGAAGAGACTGCAGAGGGAATAATAATGCTTGCCAACGAAAATGCAGTTAACGTCATCAGACTGGTCTCCGTACAGAGGGGAGAGGACCCAAGGGATTATGTATTAATAGCATACGGAGGCTCAGGGCCAATGTTTGCACCATTCATTGCGAAGGAGCTGGAAATAGGGAAGGTATTGGTTCCCTTCATACCCCCGGGAGTCTTCTCGGCATGGGGTATGATTGTAAGTCCGTTGAGAAGAGACATGATAGTCACTCACACAATCAGACTTTCTAAAGAGGGAGCAATGGATGAGGCCGAGTCAATATTTCGTGGATTAGAGGAGAAACTAATAAGGGAGTTCTCATTCCCAGAGGCACTCTTAGTGAGATCGGTAGACGCGAGATATTATGGACAAGAGCATACGGTCACTGTACCGGCACCCAAAGACATGACAGGGCAGGGGATAGAGGAATTAATCAAAGCCTTCCATTCCTCTCATGAAAGAACTTATGGTTTCAAAATGGAGGGAGACATAGAGATAGTTAACTTCAGGGTGACAGGATTGGTACGTATGAAAACTAAGTTACCTAAATTGGAGAATAGGGAGGTAAAAATGAAGCAGGAGTTCAGGAAAGTGAGTTTAAGGGGAGAGGAGGACGAATGGCCAGTAATACAGAGGAGTTCATTGGGCATTGGAGCTAAATTGAGGGGGCCTGTAATAGTTGAGGATCCGTCAGCTACCATTTTAGCCTTAAAGGGACAGACACTTACCGTAGATGATCTGGGGAATTTGGTGATAGAACAATGACCAATAGGTTCACCCTAGAGGTAATTTCCAACGCTTTAATAAACGCTGCTGAGGAGATGTTCTACGCCTTCGGAAGAACCGCCAAAAGTCCTGTTATATACGAGGTCCTAGACTACGCTGTTGGACTTACTGACTCTCAGGGAAAACTTATTGCTCAGGCACCAGGAGTCCCTGGTTTCTCTGGTGTCCTCGACTTCGTGGCCTTGGAGGTGTTGCAGAAGTTTCGAGATCTCCAACCTGGCGACTTGGTAATCTCCAATGTTCCGTACGGTTCCGGTACACATCTAAACGACGTGGCTCTCACAGCTCCTGTATTTGTCAAAGATAGGTTGCTAGGTTTAGTTGTAAATAAGGGGCACTGGAGCGAGGTGGGGGGCATGCATTTCGGAAGTTGGACCTCTGATGCCATAGAAATATTTCAGGAAGGTTTACAGTTACCTGCAGTTCTTCTATACAAAGAAGGAAAGATTAATAAAGATCTAATGGAAGTAATAAGGTATAATTCAAGGCTACCGGACGCAATTTTAGGTGATATGGAGGCGCAAGTGGCCTCGATGGGGGTGGCAGCCAGGAGGCTGACATCATTGGTTGAGAAATATGGAGAAGAAACCGTAAGGGAAGCCATGGAGAAGATACTAAGGGACGGAGAGACAAGGAGTCTTAGAGCCATCAATTCCCTACCCAAGGGAGAATTCAAAGCGGAAGACTATATTGATGATGATGGTGTATCTGAGGAACCTGTGAAGGTTGTGGTAAAGGTTAATATAACTGATTCTAGCTTTACTGCTGACTTTACGGGCAGTAGCAAACAGGTGAAAGGACCTATCAATTCACCTTTCCCAGCTACCGTATCAGCTGTAAGAGAGGTGTTCATGGCAGCAGTGGATCCTCATGCCGAACCGAATGCGGGCTTCTTCTCTCCCTTAAATGTTATTGCTCCCCTTGGAAGTATCTTTAATCCGGTGAGGCCCGCTCCCACTTCTACCTACTGGGAGTCCATGTCATACGCAACGGATTTGGTTTGGAAGGCGTTAGCCCCTCAACTGAAAGGCAGGCTTCCAGCTGGGCATTTCCTCTCCATATTAGCAACTATCTTAGGTGGAGTTGACGATAGGACTGGAGAGCCCTACGCGATAGTTGAGCCGCAACCTGGTGGATGGGGGGCTTCATCTTTCCAGGACGGTGAGAGCGCACTTGTAGCTTCGGGAGACGGAGAGACTTACATGGCATCCGCGGAAGTATATGAAAGAAGGATGCCAATTATGGTAGAGAGGTGCGAACTTAACATAGAGGATGGCTCAGGGGCTGGTGAGTTTAGAGGTGGATTTGGTGTCATAAGGAAGTACAAGGTACTCTCCAGAGAGGCATATTTCACCGTCTCCATAGGGAGATCGAAGTTCCCAACATGGGGTGTGGAGAATGGAGAGGGAGGGACACCAAACTATTGTGTTGTAGAAAGAGACGGCAAGACTGAGAGAGTGAGGAAGGTTGCGGCCATGAGGCTTAACAGAGGAGACTCTGTAACCCTAAGGAGTGGTGGTGGAGGAGGATGGGGAGACCCTAGAACCAGGGATCCATTGAAAGTTCTTCAGGACGTTCTTAACGGTTACATCAGTAAGGCCATAGCCAAGGAGAAGTATGGCGTTGTGATAGAAGGGGATAGTGTGAACTGGACTGAGACTGCTAAGTTAAGAGGTGGACTCAAGTAAACTAGATCCGTGACGTGAGTGTCAATGAGGAAGAAGAAAGTACTGACAATAAGTAGAAAAACATAGACAGAAAAGCCCACCTGAATCTTTTCAGATTTAACTCATTATGGTAAATTACTTAGTTGTAATTTTATTTATGGATCACTTGAAACTAGCTCAACATCTTAGACATTCATTTCCAAGAGTGTTGGCAAGAGGAAAAGATCCTCTTCAGTCCAATGGACAATTTCTCGGGTCTATTACCTTGAGGTCGTCGAAGGCCACGAACCTAATGCCAGATGAATTAAGTCTGTTTAATACTTCCTCATATTCCTTTCTAGATCCGAAGAGTCCAAACATGGGTATTATGTGGGAATAATATTCCCTATACATTAAGTATTCATCCTTCAATAGACTCTTGAGTTTAGATAAGGTCTCCTCCCTATTCCTATCAACGTAGACCATGAGGTCAAACATTCCACCTTCCTTCAACCTCATTGAGTCAACTTGAGGAAATAACCAGAATGCCCTGACCCTGACCATGGCGTCAAGGAGTCTCTTCACAGTCCTATAGGGGTGGTCTACCTTTCTCGCCAGCTCAGGCACTGAAGTGTCTGTATCCTCCCAGAGAACCCTCACAATCCTCCTCTCAATGGAGTCTCTCCTGGAGAGAGACTTGATAACTCTACTCTCGTAGGGGTCCCTAGGACTTACCACGGGGAAGCTGATCCCTTCCACCCTCAACGAGACAATGCCTGGGAACCTACTCCTTAGGTGCTGCGTAATCTGGTTCAATTCCCAACTTTCACAGGTGACCTCCATAGCAAGCGAGGGAAGCATCCCTGGGGGACCTACGTTTAGGTAGTAGAGTAGACTGACGAACTTTGGGGAGTCGGACCTCATTTCTTGGAGAAGTTCCTCAGCTCTTTCCTTAGCCACACTTCCCATGAGGAGGAACTGACTTTTCCCCACATACGCCATGTTCAACGTCATTGATAGTTTCTTGGATATGAGGCCGCTCTCCCTCATCTCAGCTAACTTGGCGCTCACTCTGGAGAATGGTAGGTTTAGAGATTTGGATATGTTGTATGCATTTGGGGGAGAGAAAGTAACGTCCTTCTCCCTTCTGGGAAAGTAGAGCAACCTCAACACGTCCCTGGTAAAGGTATCGGGGGGCAGTCCGTTTCACTGCGTTTAATAGGCTCAATCTTTATTAAACGCTTTCACTATACAGACCAGGAAGGGAAAAGATATAGAAGAGTCGGAAGTAGAGATACTTCAATCCAGTTAAGTATTATTTTAATGACCTCCTTTCCCTAATGGGGGTTCTCCAAGGTCTTAAGGGTTAAACCACTTTACTAATGGTACTCTGTTATGTTCCACGACCAAGAGGAGCTATCATGGTTGAGATTACCATGGCCTTCTTTGGGACGTTCAGGGCACCGTTTAAATTGGAGTGAAGCTTGTGGTGGAGAGGGCAGTTCATCACTCTCCTTCCCTTCCCTAAGACTTGAACGATGGAGATGTAGCACATCACCCCACGGACCTGTATACTGTACCTCTGGGCCCTCAACTCTAGGATGTTCGAGAGCTTACGAAAGAAAGCTAGCTTCTTTCACTCTGGAAAAAGCATGTTTTATATATTATTCTGGAATAAAATTTTATCGACTAAGGTCAATTCTAAGGTAAAACTTTTACCTTAAGGGATCTCAAACAACAGGTGAGATTAGCTGTAATTGGGTCGAACAAGGGCGTTACAACAGCCAACGCTGTATTAACTGAGGTCTTCACTGGCCTGAGACCCAATGAGGTGCTGATCCTAGCTGAAGAGCAGTCTCCAACTCCTAATGGATTAGCAAAGGCCCTGTGGTACCTGGGAATTAAGGCTAAACTAAGCGTTACTATCCTGGGAGGGCCTTCCACATGGAAGGAGAACGTTTCTAAAGTTGATACCGACGTACTGGACGTCACTCCTGGTAGAAAGTATATGGCCCTCTTCTCCTCAAACTATTCAAAGTCCAAGGAGGTGAGGTACGTCTACCTGAAGAGGGAGGTGGAGGGGTATCGAACATTCGGATACGTGCCATTCCAGGAAGTAGAGGTTTGGGAGCTAAGGGAGGGGAGGAAATTGTCCTACAATCCGCCGGACACAGAAGGGAACTTGCCTAACCAATCCCTGCTTAAGGTGGACTCCCTAAGGGGACTTTATAACATTCTTACTCTGAGGGGAAAAGTGGATTATGACTACGACAACCACAACACTAATAATCCAGATCAGTGGCGCGAGGTCTGCTCCATCAGGGCCGGAGCGAAACGGTTTAGGCAAGAGGATAAGATACAGGAACTGGCTAGGCAGGGACATTACTTCCTTGCTGACACAAATGTTTATATTAACTTAGGTCCAAGGGTAAGGGAAATCACAAAGGGTAAGATACTGGCCTCCAAGTCTGTGTATAGGGAACTAACGGAGAAGATTAAAACCACTCAGAAGGGGATTGACATGAAGTTCCACGTAGGTATGGGCACGTTCAGAGAGATACATAGGGCTCCGCCGGTGGGGGAGGGCAGGGGAGGTGATATAAGCTTGTTGGAGGAGACGAAGAGACTTAAGACGGAACTGTCCGAACCTTTGACCCTCCTAACCTCAGACAACATGGTGTCACAGTCCGGTAAGGCTTATGGGGTTGACGCTCTTTATCTAAATGGATTTGAGAAGGGAGAGGCTAACCATGGTGAATTGCTCTACTGTTTAGCCGCCAACGGGGAGGTCAGGGTTTCCGTAGACGACCAGGAGGTTGTGAAATTAAACATGGGTCAAGTGGTGGACAGGATCACCAGGGTTCAGTCCCTTAATCCCAAGATAAACTACGGGCCACTTCTTCAGGAACTTGAGAACCTGATTGGAAGGGAATCAGTGGAAACATGAGGGTTTTTGGAGCTAGGGAACAACATCTCCTGTCCCCTGGCCGGGACCATCCTGGGAGACGCCCACCTTCACCATCCTAAGTGGAAGGTTGAGCAGGCGTTGAAGATGTACTCCAACGGGATGAGGATGAGGGCGATCTCAAGGGTGCTAGGAGTCCCCCTTGGGCACCGTGTTCACCTGGATTAAACGTCACGGTAAGAAAAGGTTCGTTAAGTTGGTCCGGTTATGGGGTGACGCAAGACAAATCGCGAATGAGAAGGTGGTGGCCAAGGTGGTCGATGAAATGTGGACCTATCTGCGCAGGAACATGAAGCCTACAAGTGGGTCTTCACTTGCTTCATGTACACTACTCTGAGGCTGTACATGCCGTTTTAGGTGGGAGACAGGGACCAGCGTTCAGGGAAATATTGAGGCACCTGCCTGACGGAGGCAAGTGAGCGACTACAACGTGTACTCGTTGAGGAACCACACCGTGTCGCCGGTGAACCCCAACGAGTTCCACTCGTCATTGAGGGACAGGCTAGCTTTAAGAGGGCGACCAAGGCGGTGAATAGCCCGGAGATGGTAAAGTACTCTCTGGCCTTAGTCTTGTGCGAGAGAAAGCTAATACCGGAATTTGTAAGTTATTGAAGACACTATGGAGACACTCTCTATTAAGGGGAGGAAAATATTTAAGAAGGAACCTCTAGGCGAATCCATGAGCGATAAGAGTAAGGACCTATTGAGAAACTCGGTGTCCTTCATGGAGTTGGTCTTTCAGTCAATCTCGTTCACGGCTCCCGCCATAGCGGTGACGGCAACAATGACGGGTGCAGCATCATTCGCCTACGGATCCCTTCCTCTCACATATATTCTTGCCATAGTGGCAGTGTTCAGTGCGGCATACCCTATCTACATGTTCTCTAGAAGGGTTGCATCAAGCGGAGGTTATTATAGGTACATAGAGAGGGGATTGGGACAAAGAATGGGGGCTTTCGGAGGGTGGGTTTACATCCTTTACACGGTGGTGGGGGCCACACCCTTCATTTACTTTGAGACGGCCCTGGCCGTTCAAGTGGGACTGGGAGTGTTGGGAATTCAGTTGCCAGACTGGAGCTGGTTCCCCATTGGTTTAATCGTGGCCCTCGGAGCCTTCGCCTTGGCCTACTCGGGTATAAGGAATTCACTGAGGTACAGCGTCTTCACTGGGACAATTGAGATGTTACTCCTCCTGGCTCTTGGTGTCCTCATTCTGAGCAGAGTTCCTCATCCCCTCAACGCATCAGTCTTCACGCCTAAGTACTCCCCCACTGGCTGGCAGGGGGTGGCACTGGGGTTAGTTTTTTCTTTCACTTCCCTGGCGGGATGGGGTTCAATGACCTTCTTGGGAGCTGAGGCTAAGCAGGCTCACGCCAACATGAGGAGAGGGGTCATAGTCACGATAGCAGTTCTGGGTGCCTTCTTTCTTTTCATGAGTTATGCATTCACCATAGGATGGGGACCAACCAACATGGCCACCTACTTCAACTACTTCCTCCCTGGACTTAACCTGGCCCTAGAGTACGGGGGAGTGGTGTTTACCATAGTGATTTTCCTCTTCGTGGTCAACAGCGGATTGGTGGACACCCTGGCCATAATCAACGCAGGGTCCAGGGACCTCTATACGATGGCCAAGGATAAACTGTTGCCCGAGTGGTTATCCTATACTCACCCCAGGAACAAGAGTCCGCACCATGCCCTCATAGCTAACACGCTGGTGGGGATAGCCCTTTTCACCATTATGGGATGGATAGCAGGGCCTTTCAATGGGTTCATAATTACTGGAACCATGAGCGGAGTAGCGACCCTCCTGGATCATTTATTGGTGAATACGTCCCTCCCGTTCTATATGAGGAAGTTGAAACAATACAAGTTACAGTACGCCCTAATTCCCGCCATAGCGTCTGCCATTTACCTATTTGCGATATATGGATCCTTCCTTTCCATTAACACCTACGTCATTGCTGCCGTGATCTCTGTGGTGGCGTTTCTACTGTTCGGCGCCGTATATTACTCCAGAAAGAGGGGAGAGATCAAGTTAGAGGCGGGTGAGGAACTGTAAACTAAGGAGAGGGGAGCATTTTTAAATATGGCTATGATATCTATCATCTATTAAAAATTAATTATTTTATTTAAATAAGTTTAAATAATCTAACTTAGCTAACTAAAAACCTAGTATAATATACAGGCGACCTCATGATTCTCCTTGACCTTCAATAGGTCTGGCTCCCTCAATCTGCACTGATCCCTGACGAACTTACACCTATCGGAGTATCTACATCCCTTTTGCCTTCCCTCATCCCTAACCTCAAGTTCCCTGAGCTTGGCCCTGAAGTCTCCCTCCGGTACGGCGTCAAACAATGCCTTGGTGTAGGGGTGCAGTGGATTTGACATTACCTCCTTGGCATCACCGATCTCCACCAACCGTCCTCTATACATGACCGCGACCCTGTCAGAGACGTATTTTGCCACAGCCATGTTGTGGGTTATGAAAAGGTAGGTGAGGTTCCTTGAGCTCTGTAGGTCAAGTAAAAGGTTCAGAATCTGGGCTTGGATGGAGACGTCGAGGTTTGAGGTAGGTTCGTCCAACACAAGGAACTCTGGGTCGCTTACAAGGGCCCTGGCTATGAGGGCCCTCTGCCTCTGCCCACCTGAGAGCTCATGGGGGTATCTTTCCATCACAGCCCAATCCAATCCCACTGAGTTTAAGGCTTCCTTAACCTTCTCCCTATCCTCCCTCCCAAGCAAAGGTTCCGAAACGATCTCCCCCACCCTCAGTCTGGGGTTCATACTGGAATAGGGATCCTGGGGTATAAGTTGCATTCTTCCCCTGAACCGCTTGAGTTCACCTTCCCCAAGCCTGGTTATGTCTTCTCCCTTAAAGAACACCTGACCACTGGTGGGGTTAATCAGCCTTAGCACCACCATTCCCAGGGTGGTCTTCCCTGACCCAGACTCACCCACCACTGTCACCGTCTCACCTTTTCTCACCGCGAGGGAGACTCCGTCTACAGCGTTGAGGGTTCCTCCCTTTACCTTGTAGGAGACCGTAAGATCCCTCACTTCAACCATATAGGTGGCAGGAGACGTTGTGTTCACCTCTCCTTGATTCCTGAGGAGTGACCTTTCTGCACACCTCCATGGCCATTTCACACCTAGGATGGAAAGGACATCCCTGAGGCATGGAGAATATGTTGGGTGGGTAACCGGGGATCTGTTTCACCCTGCCTTCTCCCTTGAACTGGGTGGGTACTGAGGCCTGTAGGCCCTTGGTGTAGGGATGGAGAGGAGATTTGGTCAGTTCCTCGGACGATCCCTCCTCCATGACCATTCCTCCATACATCACCATCATTCTATCGCTCAACTTACTGACCAACATGACGTCGTGGCTAATCAGAAGGATCGCGGTCCCCTGTTCCTCCCTCAATGAGAGGAGCATCTTCATGACCTGGGCCTGCGTTATGACGTCGAGAGACGTGGTAGGTTCATCGGCCACAAGTACCTTGGGCCTTAGGATGTAGGCCATGGCTATCATCACCTTCTGTCTCTCACCGCCAGAGAGTTGATGGGGATACTTCTCCAAAACCTCCTGCGGTGAACGAAACCTTACTCTGGTCAGGGCCTCCAGAAACTCCCTCTCCGTCCTATTATCCAAGGATCTTCTCCTAGACCACCTGATGAAAGGGCTAGGAAGCGACTCCCTTTCCTCCCTGACCTGTAGGGCCTCTGCCAATTGATCCTTGACCTTCATTATGGGGTTCAGGCTGGTCATGGGATCTTGAAATATGACGAACACCCCTGTCCCTCTCACCCTGAACAGGTCCCTCATCTTGGTAAGGTCCTTCCCTTCCAGGGTTATGGATCCTCTCTCCACAATGGAGTTGGGAGGCAGGAGCCCAGCAACCGCATTTCCCAAGGTGCTCTTCCCTGACCCAGACTCACCCACCACCCCCATGACTTCCCTCCTCTCTAGGGACATGTTAATTCCCCTGAGAGCGTAGGCTCTGATCCCTCCCCTGGTGTAGCTGACCCACAGGTCCTTAACCTCAAGCACGGGCATATCTCTCACCCATCGTGGGATCTAGGGCGTCCCTCAGACCGTCACCCATCAGTGAAAAGGAAACCGCGATTATGGTTATGATCAGTGCCGGGAAGAGGGAGGACCACCAGTTCTGAGGTAGAGCCGAGAGTCCGTCATACACCATCCTTCCCAACTCTGGTGTAGGAGGTGGTGCCCCCAAGCCGAAGAAGGCCAACACCGAGTAGTTCAGTATCACCGCCCCCATGTCCAGGGTGGAATACACCAACAGTAGGGGAAGGAGGTGTGGAAGGACGTGTCTCCTAAGAATTTGGGTCCTGGAGAGCCCTGATACCTTAGCCAAGGTGACGTAGGGCATGTTCTTCACTTGAAGTACCTGTCCCCTCGCTAACCTGGCGTACACTGGCCACCCCACCACTATTAAGGCGACCTCACTGTAAAGTAGCCTGAGGGAGACGTGGGACTGTCCCAGTATTTCTGTTATGGCCAGGGCAAGTAATATTCCGGGGAAGGCTAAGAAGAGGTCAGTTATCCTCATGAGGAACTCATCCACCAGACCAGCCAGGTATCCCGCAACAACACCAACTAATCCCCCCAGCAACACTGATGCTACAACTATGATAAATGGGGTCAGGATGTCCACCGGCAACGCGGCCAACACTCTCGTGAACACGTCCCTTCCCTCTTGGTCCGTACCGAATATATGTTTGGCGGAGGGAGGTAGGTTAGAGGCACTGAAGTTAAGGGAGTAGGGACTGTAACTTGTGAGTAGCCTCAGATCTGTGGCGGATATTACTGTGAGACCGACTATCACCACCAATATTACCAAGCCAGCCATCAACGTCTTGTCCCTCCTCACGTTCCTGTAAAGGCTCATAGGCTCTCCCTCACCCTGGGATCGGCTACTGTGTAGAGTATGTCCGCCACCAGGTTAGACAACACCACGATCACGGTCACTATTACTGTGCTGGCTATGAGGGTGGGTGTGTCGAAGTTCAGTAGGCTCTGAGCGACCAGGTAACCTATTCCATAGTAGTTGAATATGGTCTCCACCACCAAGCTTCCCTGCATTAGGCCGGCGAATATTATGCTGGCTATGGTAATTGTGGGGAGAAGGGAGTTCCTAAGGGCGTGCCTAACTATGACCACCCTCTCCCTCAATCCCTTGGCTCTAGCTGTCTTCACGAAGTCTGAGTTAAGGACGTCTAGCATGGAGTTTCTAATTAGCCTTACAATTCCACCGAAGCCAAAGAGCGCCAAGGCCAAGGCCGGCAATATCACGTGAACCAAGGCGGAGAGAAATGCCCCATAGTCTCCAACCAGCAGAGCGTTAAGGATGGGCATGTTGTCTATTAGCCAAACGTGATATATGTGCCCTCCAATATCAAATCCAAATTGAGGCTCCCTCAAGGCCAAGGTCGGAGAGACGTAGTAGGCTGAAGGAAGAAGGTGGAGGTAGTAGGACAGAGCAAGTAATAAAACCAGGGCCACCATGAAGGGTGGAAAGCTCCTGGTTACAGTGTACACCAACCTGATACCGTTGTCGGTTTTCCCTCCAGGCCTGAGGGAGGAGATCACTCCCAATGGAATCTCTAACAGTAACTTAAGCACAAGGGCTATTACGGCCAACTCCAAGGTCACGGGAAGGTACTCCTCAATGAGAGAAATGACGGGTGTCTGGTAAAGGGGTGAAATCCCCCACTTCCCGGTGAAGAAGTTGCCCAGGTAGTAGTATAGCTGTACGTACCATGGGGAGTCCAAATGATAGAGCTCAGTGACCACCTGAATTTGCTCTGGGGAGGCGTCAGGTCCGGCCCAAACGGAGGCAGGATTGGGCGCGGCCACGTTGGCCAGGTAAAATACAAGCACCAAGGCGGCGAGGATCACCAAAAATGACTCGGCGGCCCTCTTCACAACGAACCTCCAGGTATTCATTTAGTCTCCCCTAGTATATGTCAGCGTAGAACAATCCGTCAAGTCCTGGGCTATACCATATTCCATGCACTGAGCTTGAAGTAACTGTGTAAGCCAGGAAGTCGTCCAGCCATATATACTGGGCGTTGGCCAACTCAAGTTCCGTTATATTATTGAATATGCTCTGCAGCTGGGAAGGTTGACTCGTCCTCACGGCCTCCAGGATGTATTGGTTTATTGTGGAATTGTCAACGAAGGCAGGATTGCCGTGATGCAGTCTTGCCTGGGACATCAGGTATATGGCGGGGTCTATTGGGCTGAGCACGGGTGGGAAGTTCCCAGCCAGCTGGAATGCTGGATAGGTGGAGGAGTTGGGTGGACTTAGATAGGACTCCACTATTGTAACCACTGACTCCGGGTTCAACTGAACGGTTACACCTATCTGTGCCAGGTCCTGTTGGACGATCAGGGCCTCGTCCTGAAGTGCTGTGCTACCCGTCTGATAGGTCAATGTAACGGTGGGGAAAGGTCTACCGTTGGGATTGACGGTGGTTCCGTTGGGTAATGTTAACTTGAATCCCGCCTGTACCAACAGGCTTATGGCCAGCGAGGGGTTGTAACTGTACCCCTGGATGGAGCGGTTGTAGAAGGGAAGGGCGGGGTCGTTGGGTCCAACATATCCAACAGCGAAGCCCTTGTAGACCTGCTGCTGTATCTGGGCAGGATCAACGGCGTGAGCGAAGGCAAGCCTCACCGCAGTTATGTTGAACGGGTATTGATACGCATCTATTGCCAAGAAGTCTATCTGTGCCGAGGGTCCCCAAACATTAACGGTGACATTTCCCACGGTGTATACCAACGGGAAGGTGGCTGAACTCAGTTTACTCTGGATTTCCTGCAACCCAGACTGCCCTATGACCTCAGGTAGGTCTATCACGTCAATTGCAGAGATCTGCGCCTTTCCCTGCTGAAGGTCAAGGATCCTCACTGCCTCGTTGGTCTGATAGTCTATGACTACGGTCCCCACCCTAGGCGTGGCCAGCATTTCATTCCTCATTCCCTGCGGAATATTTGATGCCCAGTAGTTGGGATTCGCTTGCAGTACAACGTAAGATCCGCCAATGGGGGTCTGCAACACGTAAGGACCTGAGCCCAGGGCGTGAGTGGAGAGATAGGTGTTGGGGGAATCTATCTGCACCCCTCCATTCTGATCAACGAACGTTGGATCTACCACTGCTCCAGCGCTGGTGGAAATTGCCGCCAAGAAGGCTGAATATGGATAGTCCAGGTTGAATTGGACGGTGTACGGATTGACAACAACTATAGCCTGTCCAGGATAGGACATTATCTTCTCTATTGTGGAGTTCTGGACGTTGAAGTGCGATAAAATGTACGCCAGGTCATTTGCAGCCTCCTCCATGGCTTGGGTCTGGTTTGATGGAAAAGTATACCCAGCGCTCTGGAAGGCCTGCACTATGCCGTTGGGGAGCATAATGGTGGCGGGCTTTCCGTTGGATAGGGTCCCCACGAATCCCTTACCGTTGTTAACGCTGAGCCCTTGACTTACATATATGGATATGCCCAGGTTAATTAACATGGTCCTGTAGAAGGAGAACCACACGGTGGTGGCATTCAATGGATCGCCGTTACTGAACTTCTCGAATGGCCAGAGGTGGAACACGTACACCGTACCGTTGGGGCTCTCCGTCCAGTTCTCAGCCAGAACCCCAATGAACGACGTTGTATTCGTACCATTGTAGAAGGTCAGCGTCTGATAGACGTTCTGTATTATCTCCCCACCGGCTACATCGTAACTTGAGGCGGGATCGATGCTGACTGGGGGAGCCGCCTCATCCACAGTCAGGGTGTTGGGAATGGATGTGTTGGTTGAAATTATTTTACTGGTGTTGGTTGTGGAGTGGTTACCTGTAGTTGAGGTGCTGTTGGTGGTCGGAGCCTTTGGTGGGTGAGATGAGAAAACCCCCAGGGCTGCCATTCCTGCCACAACTGCCACGATTATTATGACGACCGCAACCAGGGCGCCCACGGTTCTACTTATACCTCTCATAACTGTTGAACTATTGAAGACCTTATTATTCTTATTCCCCAAAACTCAGTGAAATACACCATCACCTTTTGGAATATTTATTATAGGATTCAATTATGCAAAATTTATAATTGAGGGCCTCAGGCGGGTCAGGCGCATATTTCTCTTCACCTGTCAGATAAGGTTGGGCTCGTCATTCCCATCTGAATAATTGGATATGAGAAATAAGGTTTGCTCAGAGCATTCCCATCTGCAGAAGTTCCTTCCAAACTTGTCTTGAGACACTATCTAAATCGACCTCAATTGGCCTGGCCTTCACGTCCTCCTCGAGGTGTAAATCGTTTGTGGTACTGAATATAGGAAAGGCCCCCTTCCCCATTACCCAACCCAAGAGCAACTGAGCCGGGGTAACGCTAAGTTTGGAGGAAACCTCCCGCACCTCGCTAACCAGAGGCTCCAGAAGTTCCACCACCTTATCCTTGGCCAGGTAATACCACCTGTATTCATCCCTCACCTCCCTCCTCCCCACCAGATAACCTAACCCCAAGGGATCATAGGCCAGGAGAGGTATGTTCTCCTTGACCATGTAAGGTAAGACCTCTTCCTCAACATCCCTGAACAGTAAGTTATAATGCATTTCATTCGCAGCTACGTCCGTTCTGGAAAGGTGTTCCCTGAACTCCCTTAGCATGGGAAGAGGGAAATTGCTGACACCTACGTACCTTGTGAGTCCCTTCCTCACAAGATCCTCCATTGCCTTGGCCGTATTTACCACGGGAACGTAATTGTTGGGTGCGTGGGCCAGGACTAAGTCCACATAACTCAAGTTCAGCCTAGAGAGGCTTGCCTTCACCGCCTTCTCAAGGTGCTCAGGTCTAAGGTGCTGAGGTGAGATCTTCGTGATGATGAACAGGTCGCCCCTTGAATACTGGGTAATGGCTTCACCGAGGACCTTTTCAGATTCCCCGTTACCATAGGACTCGGCCGTGTCAAAGGCGTTTATGCCCAACTCTATCGCCTTTCTCATCAGTCCAATAGCCCTCTCCTTGTCAATAAGAGATCGAAGTCCATGCTCATAGGAGCCCAAAATAAGGGGAGATATCTTTTCTCCCGTCCAACCTAACGCCCTTCTGTCCACTAACTTGTTTTTCAGGTCCAAGCTAAAAAGTTAATAGGACCTGGGAAGTCCCAGGGAATGAACGGCAAGGTAGGACAAAGCCAGGTTCTGCGAAACTGGAGCCACCATGTACAGTCTAGTCTCCCTAAACTTCCTCTCCACACCCGTATCTGACGCGTACCCATACCCACCGTAAACGTCCATGGCCACGTTGGCCAAATCCCAGGACAACTCAGCTGAGATGTACTTTAAGGAGTTGGAGTACTCTCCTGCCCTCTCACCCTCAAGTTGTTCAAGGGTCTCCCCAAGCAATGCCTCCGCCGCCAGTAGCTTGGCATACCCGTTCGCCAGAGGGAATTGTACACCCTGGTTAGCACCGATGGGTCTATCGAACACTTTCCTTTCAGAGGCATACTTCACTGCCCGATCCAGAAACCATCTGGCGTTTCCTAGAAGTTCAGCCGCTATCATGGTTCTCTCTGCGTTGAGAGCTGCAAGCAGACATCCAAATCCCTTGTCCACCTCCCCAATTACGTCGTCCATAGAAAGTTCCAGGTTGTTGAAATTCACTTCATGTGCGTCGGTGTTGGACATGGTCCTTATCTCCTTCCTCTCAATTCCGGGCGACTTTGCGTCGACAAGGAAGAGTGTTATACCATAAGTCCTTCTGGCCGGATCGTAAGGTGAAGTCCTTACTGCCAAGAGGAGGTAGTCTGTATGCGACAGCCTCGATATGAATACCTTTCTACCATTCACAATGAACTTCCCATTGACTTTCCTAGCGAAGGTGGAGATCTTCGTGGTATCAGAGCCGGCCTGAGGCTCAGTGAGGGCCAGGGTCATGGCCCTCCTCCCTCTCACAACTTCCCTTAGACAGATGTCCCTTCTGTCCCCTCCAACACACCTGGAAAGGGCGTAGGTCACGTAGTATTGTCCGTGTAGGAAATAGGAGTTTCCTCCCAATCTATTCACCTCGTATAGTATTGCGGAGGCCTCCCTTGCTCCCATTCCAGGACCACCGTACTCCTTAGGTACGAGGATTCCTCCCAGTTCGGCCTTGAAGAAGTCGTTGATGAAGTCTTCTGGGAACTCCCTTCTCCAATCTATCTGATTCCAATAACTTTCACCATATTTGGACATGAGGATCCTTACATTAGAGAGGAGTAGTTCCCCCTCCTCCCCTAGGCTCCAGTTCACCATTTCAAACACTTCTGGCAAGAGAAAAAAATTATTGATCTGACGCTTCGTTAACTTCCTCCAATCTCTTCCCTATGGTGTTGGGAGTCAGGAGCAAGACCACAAAGGTCATGGCGATCGCTGGTATCCAGGGTATTGTCCACCCTCCAACATTCCCCAGAGCATGTATGAGTGGTATTATTACCAACAATCCTATGGCACCTCCCAGGTGACCTACCCCATCCGCTATGGAGTAGCCAGTTGCCCCGGCGGCAGTGGGGAAGTTGTCAACACACATCTGATAATATAACTGATACCATCCCACCCCTATTAGCTCAGCCAGGAAAGCGCCAACAAAGAAGAGGGTCAAGGACCTTACCGCACCTCCAAAACCCATCACTTACCTATAGTATAAACAACGACGGACAGGATCGTCATCTTCCTCCTGTCCACCCTGTCAATGAATGGTCTCAGAATAATGGAACCCAGGAAGGCTCCTATTCCAGCCACTCCGAACAGGAAGACCACTTGAGAGAGCAGTGATCCCGAGTAACCCAGTACATCCTTGGCCCAAGTCTCCGGTATGACCAGGAACGGATAGTCCATGAAATAGACGAAGAAGATAAGGAAGAAGAGGGCAAGTAACCTCTTCAGATACTTTGGCTTTGCCAATATCCTGAAAGGATTCTGTTTAACTGTGACGTAACTCTTCATGTCAGGTTCGGGGAGGGATTGGACATAGGCCCCTTTCATGGACAGATCCTCCATTGATTTCACAAGGGTTTCGGCCTCCTGGAATTTCCCCTTTGAGGCCAGGAACCTAACCGTCTAGGGAGCGTAGTACCTTATGGCTAAAGCCAAGACCACCAATATTCCTCCCACGGCGAACACTATCCTTCATCCTATGGACGGGATGTCAGTCATAATTAGGGCGGCGATAAATGGGCCTATCCCTATACCCGCCCATCCACCTATGAAGGCCAAGTTGGTGTATCTGCCTCGCTTATCAGCAGGAGACATTTCAGACATATATGTCATGACTAGTACAAGATCGGCTCCTATTGCCATGCCCGTGATGGACCTGAACACGGCGAGCATTGGATAGTTTACAGACAGGGCGTCCCCGAAGCTCCCCAGGGCGGTAAACACAAGGGTGGGCCTCCTGCCTACTATATCCGCCATGTAAGAGAATATGGGCGCTCCCACCACATATCCGAAAAGGCCTAGTGAGGCCATTAGGGAGGATTGGGCCGCAGTGACCACGAAGGGAATGTATGGTAATGCGAACCCCACGTTTATCACATCATATAGGGTTATGAAGAAGCTAAAGCCCATGGCCCAGATTATGACATAGGACAGTCCCCATGTGGGTATCCTGTCCACTCGGGCCACATACCAGTCTGGATTGGACTTTAAGTCGGTTCCCACGAAATAGAAAGGTTCACATAAGATTTAAGCTTTTATTGATGAATTTTGATGAATTATAATAAAAGAGTACAATATCCAGCTAGGGTGGCAGAAGGTAACACCAGCTCTTGGAGAGAAACAATTTAATTGATTAATGATAAGTAAATGATATGTCCCTGTTAAACAGATACTCCCTTTATAATGTGGGGAGAAGCTTGGTGGCCACGGGACTGGTACTCATGATCATATCGGCTCTTCAATTCAGCGTGGGGCTGGAGGTTCTTTCAAACCTCTCCTCTCAATATGCTTTCCTCTCCTTATTAAGTGGAACAGTTATAGTTGCGGTGACAGTGAGGGAAAGTAAGTCGTCATGAGAACATAGGTTCTTCAGCTTCAGGTTGAAGGCTCTTTGATGGATCCATACTCTTCGAGATATTTCGATCCCAAGTTGATTTAACTCTTGATGATCCTTCGCTTGAAAGGAGAAGCAAAACGATTATATATCCTCACAGAATTCAGATGTTATATGATGTTTTGGTCATAGGTGGAGGGAACGTTGGACTTTCCATGGCATAGGCACTGCCAAGGAGAGAGCCAAAGTCCTCTCGGTGAAGGCGGGAAAGCGATGGGAGAGGGGAGAAAACACCAAGTGCACTAAGGACGTAAAGTACACCCACGATAGAGACAATGCCACCGCTGGGATTTACACAGAAGAGGAGCTACTTGAGGACGTTTTGGGAGTATCGCCAAACGGTGATCCAACCTTAACTGGTCAGGTGGCGGAGTTCTCCCACAAAGCGAAGGAGTTCATGGATAGTGACAGGGTTAGATGACAGAGGCTGGGGGGAACCCTGCATTTCGAGGACCAATGGCTTCTTACCTGGTGGTGGAAAGGAGTTGATCAACGTTTACCATAGGGCCAAGGAGCTCGGTGTGCATGTGTGTGGCTTAAAGGTGAAGGAATTTGAATTGAGCGAACCAGGAAAGGTCATACTGCCCGATGGAGTCATAGAGGGGAGGACCTTGGTCATGGCCTTAGGCAGATTGAGGCCAACCTAAACTGGATGGGTAGCAGTACGGACCTGCCAAAAACTTCGTAGTCAGGGGGACCAGGCGTAACAGAGGTGACCTCTCAAACAACTAATAAGCCAAGGCCCTGTTTCCGTTGGTGATCCAGGGGAATTTCAGGTGTGGCTGTAGACTCCAGGTCACCTAGATATGAAGGTGGCATAGTGACTTGCGTTGAATTTATCCCCTTGGGATCGTGAGGAATGTTCAGGGAAAGAGGTTTACAATGAGGGGGAAGACCTATTGGCCCAAAGGGTTTTCTCAATAGGGAAAGCTCGTGGGTGAACAGCCTGAACAGAAGGCATATTCAATTGTGGATTCAAGGAGCGTGTCTATAATGTCGTCGCTTGTTAGTAAATTATCTTTCCCTTCAGAACTATGCGGCTTACATGAATTAATGAGGATTGGGGCGAGTTAACATGTCTTGGCAGATAGAGGTCTGTTAATTTACCTAATCTGCGCAGACACTATCGCTGACTTCCTCCCCGCCCTGGAAGGGCGAGGGTTCCCTTCCAGAGGGCTCATCGTTCCCCTCATCGATTCGGGTTTACATCTCTCATTTGAGGGACAGTCGAGAGGGTCAGAGACCCCCTCCCATTAAGATTAACTATTGCAATAACATCACGATCATTCTCATAACCGCAATTACACCTAAACCAACGATATCCTTTTTCTTCCATCCTTCTACCACACTTAGGGCATGAGACTGAAGAATAACTAGGATTAACATACTGAACTAGAATACCGTGCTTCTTAGCTTGCCACTCAATCCAATACTGAATCCTACGATACTGCATCAGATACAACTTATCCCTAAACTCCTTAGACAATTTATCAACATTCTTAATGAGGTTCCTTAGGTTCTCTAACTTAATAACATTAGCACAAAGATCCTCGGTAATTTCAACAACCCACTTCCCCACTTTCCTAGCAAAATCCTCCATAACTTTCCTAGCCTTTTGATGGAAAGAACGGACTCTATACAAGATCCTCTTATTCCCCCTCCTTGAATACTTCTTTTGCAAACTCTCAGCTAAAGACTTCCAGTGGTGAACCTCCTCAAGGCGAGTTGGGATCCTAACATAATGAGTATCATCCTTCCCCACTACAATCTCATATTAACATCAACAGCAATACTTTCCTTTAGCTCAACATTCTCTTCTCCCTTCTCAAAAACAACTTTTAGAAAAGCCTTCCCATCCTTTATTACTAATCTAGCCTCCCTCATCCTCCAACTCATGTACTCCTTGAGGTTTCTAGGATATCCCAAGATTGGAAGTTCACCAACACTTGCAATCCTAACAGTCATTGTTTCAAAGTCCACATTATAACTTGCTTTTGGCGTTAACCATACCGTAGGTCTGTACACTCTTGGAAAACGTCCTTTTCTCGGATTATTATACCAGCCCTTGTATATTGAGATTGCATCACGATAACAGTCCTCAGCAACCTTTGACGGTAGATTGTATTCCTCCCTTAGCTTCTCGTACAACTCCTCGTGAACTTTCGATAGCACTCCCTTCTCTTCCGGGTTTTTCACGTTTTCTTTCAACCAGAATAGGGTGAAACGGAGTGCCTTAACGTAGTTGTTTACGAGGGCTAGGAGTC
>Ga0081529_118002_pt1 | contig 32081 bp, 33 predicted proteins | sample EchGeymetagenome_FD_71012 | JGI IMG/M metagenome (GOLD analysis project Ga0081529, IMG submission 71012) | Ferrous microbial mat and aquatic microbial communities from Echinus Geyser, Yellowstone National Park, USA - transect B T=78-80 C v2... ...
CATCAGGGTTGATGAAGGTGTACAGAGTGGGAGGAGCTCACGTGAGCTTATTTGTTGGAGGTAGTGAGGAAAAGAGTGTCAAAGCATACATAGTTATCTCTGAGTATACTGACGAGGCCTTAATAAGTGATCAACTGGCCAGTGAGCTCGGTATAGTGATTGAAGATCCCGCCAAGGGACTGTGGAGACTCAGAGGGGAATCATTGGTGAGAAGTAGTGAAGACTCCTCTTTGTTGTAATTTACTTTAAGTTCTTTCATGCGTATTCTTGTGCATGTTAGGGATATGTGTTGTCTGAGTTACAGTCCTGTTTTAGGAAACTAAAGCTCATAGTGTTGTCATTTGTAGTAAAAATAGTGCATCTTTTACTTTCAATCCAAATTATGCTGTAAATAATATTAAGTTCAGTATTAAAAGTTTGCAATTGGATGATGACATTATGATAGAAAGTTAAGATTCTTAGAAAAGAGGTTTGACGAATTCTACATTAATTAAGTATTTGGAAGGAGGTAAGGAGTATGTAGAGGTCTCAAAGATTGTTATAAACTCATTGGCATAAGGCATTACTTAAAAAAGTCTAAAATGGATGTTCACGATTTGCTGTCGCAACTTCTTGAGGAAATAGTTTCGAAATGGCTAAAAATGAATAATAAAAAATGGGAGTCTTTACATGAAATCTCATGATTAATTAAATATTCTTAAAAGGAGTTTTACTTTCTGAGTGAGCTCAAAGTAATAAGAAATATTTCTAAAGTTACGGATTCCTTCCCATCTTAATCTGTTTTTCTAACTTTTATGCTTTCTATTTGTGCTAGTCTTTTAATCAATGGAAGTCTTTTCTCCATTAAATTTTACATTCATTTCTCAACGATAGCATTTCATTCTTTAAAGAAGAGGTTTCGCTTTCCAAAGTTTTTGTTCTTTCTTTCTAAGTTTATTTTTGTATCCAACACCTTCGTGAAATCTCTTCTTTTACTATGCTTCTTATCTCTGGAAGCAAAATCTTTGAAAGGAACTTTAGTAGTAACGTTTGCCATTTTTATTTTTGGTAAATTGTTTAAATCTTTTGAGGCTGCTAGTGCTTAAAGCGTTAAAGGCAGTCCTTTGATCAGTTTTCCTGTTGTTGGATCCACTTTATAGCTCATTTGTTCTAGAGCTACGACACCTATGAGTGGAGTTGTGCCTTTTGGTCTTATAATAATTGGGGATTGGGCTATTCTATCGTCTATTTTTATTATGGCGTTGACTGCAAGTTCCACTTTTCCAGTCCCCTCAGCTGTTTCGACTGGGTATTCACCAAGAGTTGGCAATGCGAGTTCAGTGATTATTTCTTTGGGTAGGGCTGGAAATGTTGCTCTAGTGTCCACAAGGGCTTTTACTTCAGCCTTCCTGACTTCCTCTAGTTTGCGTTTTCCCTCTAAGTATTGGATGTAGTCAACAGAGTTGTAGAATGTAGCTTTTACGTAGGTGTGCTCTAATGCATTCATCAGAGAAAATGATTACGTGGATTGTATATAAATGTTTGGTTGAATAAATTTGTTCGTTCTTAAATAAGAATGTTGAGGTTGGTTTTGAATTGTTGCAAGATCCATATTTTGGGTAGAAAATGTTACCATCTAACATGAAAAACCTGAAGTATGAACCCACATGAAATAGGATCAACATAGTGTCGTCAATTATAAGATAAATTCTGATATCAACTATCTCTTATAGGGAACCAACGCTTATGAACATTTATATCGAGTTTAGAAGCGAAAAGGTGTAGAATAAGTTCTTATAAAGTTTATAAAACGCTTTTCATTAGAAAGAAGTGAAGTGGGAGCTGTTGGTTTCAATTGTACTACCCAAGAAGATTGAGAAGAGACTTAAGGAAGAGGCTGAAAAAACTGAAGTCTCAGAAGAAGAGCTAATACTAGAAGCCCTATCAAAAGCTCTTAACGAACCCCTCGACCCTGAAACAAAAGTTGAAATCCATTTAAAACTATCAGAGAAATACATGAAAGATACAGAGGATTTCTTATTAAAAAAGGATTATGTTCAAGCATCCGAAAAAGCTTGGGATGCTGCAGCTCAGATGGTTAAGGCCTTAGCTGCAAAGGAAGGAAAAGAACTTAGGGGCCATGCCAGTCTATGGGAGTATATGGACGAGCTAGCTGAAAAGCTTGGAGACGTTGAACTGAGGTATCTGTGGAGGACTGCAAACACTCTTAGTCAGAACTTCTATGAAAACTGGATGCCGGCTAGGGAAGTCGAGCTCGCAGTAAATGACGTTAGAACGTTCGTGATGAAACTTAAGGCAATCCTCTCACAATAGTGTGCAAAACTTGTCTCTTCGAGCTGGTGAGGAAGGAGATGATTAGGCCCACTTTAACTGCAAAGCTTGAAGGGTTTTCAGAAAAGAGGTCGAAAGGTGGGAATCTAGGTTGTGTTAAAGGAAATGTTTTATTACTACTTATTTAGTAGTAATTAATGGTGGTCATTATGGGTAGCTATATAACGGTTTCTACGAAGGTTAGGAAAGAAGTTGTGGAGAAAGCTCGGAGGCTGGGGATGAATGTCTCTGAGTTTTTAAGAAAGGCTCTTGAGGAGGAGGTGAAAAGGAGGGAGTTAGAGTATTTGGAGAAGAGGCTGAACGAGCTGGATAGTGTCCTCGAAAAAATTGATGTGAATGAAATTGTGAGGCTGATAAGGGAGGATAGGGAGAGTGGGTGAATATTCTTGTCATACTTGTTTGATGCTTCCTCCCTAGTTTACGCTATAAAGCTAAAGAACATAAGAAGAATGCAAAGATGAATTGGAGGATGATAACTTCTTGGTGGTTGAACAATTTTTCTTTCTTAAGTTTTCAAATTCTTTGAAATTTCTGTTAACGAGGTCTTTTATCTTATTCTTTTTCGTTAGGATATTTTACTAATTATGTTTCGAAGGGAATGCTTCTTTTTTGCTGTAATCCTTTTTCTCTTTATTTTATAAACTCCATGAGTAAGTAAGGTTGAATTTTTGGTTATATTCTGGATTGAAAGCTTTTTCATTGTAATCTCAAGTTATGCTTCATTTAGTTTTGTCTTTTCTCTGCTTCTAAAGGTTATTGTGATATTTTTGTTAAATATAGCTCTTTCATCTCTTCTTTTGTTCTGTTTAAAATTCATGTTTTTGATATATTGAGTATTTTCTCATATGTTTTATGCTTGCTTTGTCTTTCCATATCTTATATGAGTACAACATTTCTTTTATTCTAATAAATCTCTTTCTTATGGTTGGTTCTTCTTTTTTCATATAACTTCTTCAGGACTTTATTATTGAATAAGTTTGTATAGTGTTGTCATTTGTAATGAAAATTATGGTGTAATATGCAATAAAACTGCTTAATCAAAGAAAATATTGTTTTACATGATTCTTTACACTCCTCCTGGTTATGGTCTTCTGATTCTGGTTTAAAATACTATGAAGATGTATACTTACTCTAACTATTATTAGAAGCATATCATATTTAATGAAAAGAAGTTAAATTAAAAAGCAAAAAGATCACTGCCGTTAATTCGCAAGTATCTTAAGCCTAATTTCAATTTCATAAATAGCTTTTACTAAGGATTAGAACTTTCATTTTAAATTCTTAGCTTTATTTTTCTTGTTTCTCCTTTTTCGCATAGTGTCATTATTCAACTACAATTTATAGTAGGAAGCTTGTAATATTATTTGTGGCATAATTTGGATTGAAAGTAAAAAATACACTATTTCTTATTACAAATGACGGTGCTATGTATAAACTAATTGTTACCTATAATTTCTATATTTTTTAGTATGATTTCTTTGTTGTTTAGAATTTCAGAGTCGAATGTGGACCTGGTAACTTAAGGCTTATTAGGCTTCCCTGATGCACGCTTTCTATGCTGGAGTCTGTTCATAAAGCTTTTCATGCTGTACTACAACCACTTAAGGAAGTGAGCTTAAGTTGCCATGTCCATTTCAGCTATCAGAATCCCAGGCTACGGAAATGTCCCTTGAACTTTGAAAATGCTAGATTTTTAAAAAGTTGAAATAAAAATTAAAAAATTTTGATTTTTTGTAAATAGTTGTCTGCTTTACTTGTGGGGATGTGATTATGAGGAGCGTACATAAGTCACATTAAAGCTGTCCCCGTTTATCAGCGACGAAGGAGAAGCCAGAATATTGCCCTTATAGTTCACCATGGTTATGCTATACCAGTTTGAATTGCCTATCGATGTCAGTGTACCTAAATAATTAAAGTAACAGGTGAAAGCAACAAGTGTATAGTATTCTCCGAAATCTGCAGTACCGAAATTCGCCAACTTTGTGAGCGAGCCTCCGATTGATGGCCTCTCAACTATCCATTCAGCGGAGCTTCTATATGCGCCTGAAACGCTTGTCGCTGGTGAAATGAAAGTCCAGCTTTCATTTACATCCTTTAACACTGTAGTAAATGTATCGTTGGAATTGTACTGGACCCATGCTACTATCAAATCACCTGGTTTGACCTTATCATTTGTAGGAGCATATACAGGTGGAGAAGGATAGAATTCATACCAGGCAGAATAGCTAACCTTTCCGGACTGACTCTCAGCAAGTATTCCTGTCTGTTCGACGGTGCTGTCGTTGTAACCGTCAATTCCAACCCAAATTGCTACGTACGTTGAGCCTTTGCTTGGTTGCACATTAGGCACTTTCCATGAAGCGTTGACCATATACACAGACCCGGATTTAACTACATCTACATAACCTGCCCAGTTAAGTGACCTTGAACTTCCGTTTTTAAGCGGGATCCTTGGTGCTACAACTAAAGTTGGAGCAGCTGTAGTTGGGACATTCATCATCACGTTTGAGATGATGACGCCTATCATCACAAAGAGAATCACTATTGCCGTGGTTAATTTTAAGATTTCCACTTTTTTCATTTCTTTAACCTCTGTTAAATTATTTATACAAATATATAAATACTGCTCTTCAGATAGTACTTCCACAAGCACAATATTTCAATCGTAATTAATAATAAAATCAATGATTTTTGGTTCTAAGACAAAACTCCAACACATCAAATCCCTTAACTATAGAATAATCCTATATCGAGGGTATTAATGTTACGATTCTAGGGTTTTCTGATACTGGTTTAGAAATACTGAGGATGTGTACTTAATTCAATTATTATAAAGTTGATACATCTTATGAACATAAGAAAACTTAAACTAAAGACCTTATGCTTGGCATAGAGAACTTGTATCAGTAGAGCCTAACAAACCTTAAGTTGCCAGGTTCTTTGAGGTAAGAGTCTATATCTTCATAAGAATTCTTTTATTACATCTTATGTTGTATGCTCTAATTTGCTGTTTCATCTTTATTGTTTTAGTTTATTTATAAATCAATGTTTTTCTTATTCTACTTAAGTCTATTTTGAAATTGCTGATTATGGCAATCTTGATAAGGATTGCTTTGATGGATCCTTAGTATTATATTAAAACGAGCGTGCATATTCTAAATGGTATGTTAAGTTACTGAAACTTCCTTTTTAGCCATGCTTTGGACCATTAGTGGGACTATTCTACTTGCTCTAAGTATTTCTATAAAGAGTGGTTTATTATCCTCATCAAAATGCACTATTAAGTCGCCCACTTCTTCCGCATAGGAGAGCTTCCCTTCTTCAGCAACAATTATCGTGAGGACATCAGCTTCCTCATCGTACTTAATCTTATACACCATAACGCTTTCGCCTCACTGGATAGAAGGTTATAACTAGTAAATAATCTTTTCTCTTTTCGTAAACAACTCTTAAAGCATATTTTGCATCAATAGCTTTAATGGCAAAATACTGAGCGCCCCTTTGGTCTACGCGCGCAGGATCTTGAATCGTCTTAACGACTTCCTCCTCGTTTATCTCGAAGCCATAATGCTTTATGATCTCAAACTTTTCACGAGCATGCTTAGTGAATCTGACTTCGCGACTTCGATTATGTTTCATCTCAGGTTTTCCTCGGTTTTTGTTTTGCTTAGTGTCCTCATACTTTTATTAGAAGACTGGCAGGTTTAAAAAGCTTATGGGTAACTGAAATTGTCAATCTAAGGCTTAGTGCTCCGAGAAGGGGAGCGGGTCTAATAGGGCTTCTGACATGAAGGTATTAGCACGTTAAGATGAGTGGAAGGAATTCTTAATAAAAGATTCATGTGCAAGAGACTTTTACTGCTGGTGTTTTGATTACTCTGTTAATTTAATGTTTTTCTAGGTTAAGGATTATCTTTTTCTTATGTTTAAAGTATTCGAAGTAAGATTTAAAAGGTAAATGTTTCCTTAGTTCTCTATGTTCTTTTTGGTAACTTAAGTTATAGAAAAGCTTCGAACGTTATTAAAGTTTTCGTTGAAAGAGGTCACGTGGTAATTTTGAAGTGGGTTCAAAGGATTCGTGGTTTTAGAGGGTATTCAAAGTTAATTGTAGAGTCTTTTCTTAAGTAGATGAATTTCAATGAACGTCGCCTGGAAGGCTAGCTTAGTAATCTATGATATGAAAAGAAAATACTTGGTTTTCTAGGACTAGAAATTCCTATGAGGCTGAACTTTTCCTAAGAAGGTAGTACTATTACCTAGCCCTTAAATATATAAAGTTTGTGGGATAAATCACGTTTGGAGATGGCTTAGTTTATTTCATTTGTTTAATCAAGAATCAAAATACAATAATTCAGTAAAAAATAAATCGTTAAACTAGCTTCTAAGATCTTCGATCTTCTTTTATCAATTAAATGTTCTTTTCTCTTTCCGCATTCAACCTCGGAAATCTTGATCGAAAAAGGTATCATCTAGCCAAATTAACCTGCCATGAACCTTGATGCTCCCTGAGCTTTTAAATCTCATTTTAGAATTCTGACATTTTTCGTATTCTTAGTCATAAGACTATGATATCCTTATTTTAGTTTAATCGGGCAAAAGACGATTGCCAAGACCCTGAGCTGTGGATAATTATAAATTCTTATAATTAGCTAGGCTTGATATTTTTCCATTAAAGTATTACTATTTTTATGAAAGTGTTACATTGAGAGGAGAAACATGCCCTCGAATTATCCTAGTGGATAAAACTTCTAGATAAAACAATTTTGGGAGTAGCTTTAGAGGTTAGATTCATTGAAAATTTTCTATTTAAGGAAGAAAAATAGAGAAGATGATAAAAAAATAATAAGAACAGAAAATAGGTTGTGGGTTAATTTTATTTAGAAAAAGCAAAGTTTCTGGATCTTTGGTGAAAATCTTGAGAGAACTATAGCTTTTGAGTTAAAAGGAGGAGATGTCCATCTGCAGGTAAATAAGCTTGATAGATAGGTTACGCATCTATGAAGACATTAAAAATCATGCACATAGTAGGACTTCTATAAAAATTTATATTCGAATAGTTAGGTCTAATATTAGTGGTGCATGTGAGTCGAACATTCGTAGAGATTGAGATAGAGGGGAAGAAGGCTTATGCTCTGTTTGATACTGGTTCGATGCGTTCTTACATTAGGAAGGAGTTTGCTTCGGAGGTGAAGCGAAGGGTAACACCTTTTGATGTGGGGTTGGGTGGACGCATTTACAGGATCACAGAAGTTTGTTTAATAGAGTGTGCAATTGAAGGATTACCATTTGACATTGAAGCTCATCCAGTTGAAGATTTAGGATTCGATGAAAAGAAAAGGAGAATAGACGCCATAATTGGAGCACTAGCGATGGAGAAGTGGGCCTTGATTCCAAATCCTAAAACGGGAGAAATTGATCTAACAGCACTTAAAAAGCGAGAATTCACAGAATATTAACAACATAAACATAGTTTCCCACGCGTAACCTATGAGCTTGGTTGAGATGAGTTTTTAAGTTTGGGATGCATTTTAACCATTTACAAATATTGATAATAGAGAAACGCTTTTGAAGGACTTTTAAAGTTATTAGGAGGCAATTGTTTTGAGAATATGTGAAGGTATTAATATAAAAGGTTGGCTCAATAAGCTTATTAAATGTTCTTTAAGAGTTTCTTAATATTGTTTTCTAGATAATGGTGATGTATTGTTACCAGTATTCTGGTTTGTGTGATTATCTAATTTCATAAGTATTGTCGTTTGTGTAAAATTGGTCTTATTGTTATTTTGGGCATAATTTTGCGCTATAAACTGTATTAGTCAAAGAGAAATAAAAATTTATATGCTATTGATGATACTACATTGAGGAATGTACTGTGAATATTAATAAGGTTAAGCTGTCATTTGTACCTGGATTAGAAGTTGAGTTCGTTGATAGGGAGAGAGCTTTAAAGCAAGTTGAAGAGTTTGCTGAGAAGGGCACTAGATTCCCTATAGTAGTCTTCGGACCTGATGGTTGTGGTAAATCTGCGTGGTTAAAACAAGCTACTTGTGTTTTTCGAGAACTTGGTTTTGAAGCTATTTATGTTGATCCGTTACGTAGAGATTTCATTGCTCATACTGATGTAAGTGAAGTTGTGAAAAAGCTGGATGATGCTACTGCTGAAGCTATTGGTATTGCTCAAGTTAAATTAGCTACTCTCGCCCTCGATACTGTGAAGGATCTTATTGGTGTGTGGAGAAAGAAGCGTGTTGCTATACTTGTGGATGAGGTTTTCCAGGCTATTGGGTTTGATAAAACTGAGATATACGTGAAGAGTTTACTGAATCTAATTGAATATCCATCTGCAAGTTATGAAGCCATTGTTCCAATTGTAGCTACAAGTGAGGGTATGACGCGGAGTAAAATTGGTAGACATTTGTGGGCTTTACTGAGACCAATGTGGAATATGCCTAGGAAGGGGTTTGAGGAATTATATGAGAAGATACCAAGTCCCAAACCGGAATTTGAGGATATTTGGAGATTAACTGGTGGGAATCCACGAATGCTTGCACAACTCTACGAGTTTAAATGGAATGTAGATCTAGTTATTACAAGTCTTACAGGGTCTAAGAAGCTAGATGCGTTCATAGCCTCCCTTAGTAATAGTGAAAAGGGATGGCTTTTAGAAGCTATTGAAGATCCAGATACATTGTTAACTAGGGAGAGAATACTTCTACTTAACAAGCTGGTTGAATTAAACTTAGTTATTGATGCTATCCCAGAAAGGAATCAGAGAATATGGATAGATGAGCCATTATCGAAAAGGGATTTAGAATTAGGTATAGGAAAGTATGTGGCTTGGCAGACTCCACTATATAGGGAGACTGTTAGGAGGGTTTTAGTGAGGAATTAAAGCTTGATTCGTAGATCTCGAAATGGGGGTTACGAATATGGTGTTATGTTTGGCTGGATTCATTTTAAGATGGTTATTCTTTATCAAGCTTAGCTGCATACTTTAGGGCAGCAATTATATCCTTCTTCTTCAGTTGCGGATAATTCTTTAATATGTCCTTAACAGTCCAACCACTAGCAAGCAAATCTAAAATGAATTCGACGGCTATTCTCGTACCCTTTATAATGGGTTTTCCCATAAGAACTTGAGGGTCAACTATTATTCTGTCTCTCCAATCCTCTTCCATTTCTCGTCTCACCTATTCTATAAATTGATTTGTTGAATATATTCTTTACAGGACTTTAGCGTTAATAAAGAATTGTTAATTATTTACTTCTCTATCAGTTTGACTGGATTCATTTTAATATTGTCATCATTTGTAGAAAGATTAGCCTTATTGCTTTAGGATTAGTATGTTCTCAGGATACTTCATTGGTATTTGAAGTATTGGTTTTTTGCGTGGTATTTGGAATGCGATTATCGAGGTCGTGCAAACGTTGATTTTATTGCTTGTTCCGCTTGTGACCATTTATTATGAGTAAGGTATTTAGATAATGGTGAGAGGTTAACAAGGAATGCTGGGAGGAAGGATCTTAGAGTTTTAGCAAAGATTGCTTTTAGATTTTGATTTATTTTTGTGAGTCTTCTTGAGTGATTTTGATGATAAGTTCTCTAGCTTTTTCAAGGAGTCTTACTGCTTCTTCCCATCTTTCTTCGAATGTCTTGTTATCGAGATGTGCTTCATAGAAGTGTTCATGAAAGATCTGCGTCTTATCGAGCAAGTCTCTAAATAATGCTTTATATTTCTCTTCAACATTATTTGTTATGAATCTTTCCAACTTCCCTCTGCTCCAAGACATTACAGGAATATTTTTATTTGCAGCGTAGAGCTTTATTAATGCTGTTATGGCTCCCCATAATTTTTCGCCTGCTTGTCTAGTGTCACCTTCTTTTTAAATTTTTTAGCATCTTTGAAGTATTCTTCATGAAGTTCTTTATATTTCTCTACTCTTTTAGAGGGATCTGTGCTTATATTTGTTAGCTCGTTGATAATAGCATTTTTATCCCATCCTACTGTTTCTGCTAATTCATTTATCCACAATTCATCTTTTTCAGTAAGCCGTTCACTTTGATTTAACTTCTTTGTAATTTCTATAACTTCTGGCCATTCATCCAATTCGCTTAAAATATGTGTACCTGCTTCAAACTTTTGAGTCCTTTCTTCCACCTCTAACTCTCTGATACTAATATAAATCCAAGGATATAAAGATAGTAAAAATGACATAAAAACTTTTACTTTTTTATGTTAAAAAGTTCGAATATCTAATCAAACCTCTTTATGATACTTTTTGACTATGCTGAAGTGTCGAAGTAGAAAGTTACTATTCAGTATATCTTCTAAGTTTAATAACTTCTTGACTTAAGCTTCTCTTCCTAAACTCTCTACAATATCAGGAGCAAAATTATCTATTTAAATAATGTTCTTAAGTTCAAGTCTTCTCAGGTTTAGAGTCCTGATTTAAGAAGTCATAATTCTCTCATAACTACATATTTTACTATGGGGTCTGATATTTTATACTTATTATTCTCTTTCTGAAGATATCCGTATCTTATTAGATTTTTGATGAGTTCTGCAAACCTCTTATCTGTGATAGTACCTGTCCTCGCTACTGTGTAGGCTTTAATGTCACTCCATGACATTGCACCGTAAGCGATAGCTTTTAGTATGGCAATATAACGTTTTCTTGATGGAGCTATGATTCTCTCTAACTCACTTAGGACTAGTTTAGAGCCCTCCTCAAATACTTTGGTCATAGCCTCTTTATGATCAAGTCTTCTTATAGTACGGTAATACCCATAGTATGTTAGCCAGCCTACTAATCCATCAAATGTTTCTACAACTTCCTCTAACTCATCCGTACTTGGTTCTAAGTTTAATTCTCTAAAGCCCTGTTTTAGGAAATCTAAAGCTTGTTCTTTAGTAAACCTATCAACATATACCTCTCTTCTATACCTACCAAATAGTGGGGCTTCAGCATCATCTACTCTAAGGAATTCTCTTAATACTCCGACTTCACTGCCTGTGAGTATGAATGTTATGTTGCTGAGGTTATCTATTGCCCATGCGATTAGTCCATCATATCTTACGTTAGAGAATCTGAGGTATTGAGCCTCATCAAATACAAAGACAAATCTCATATCATGTCTACTGCACCAAGAATTTATTTCAGATAATAGTGTTGTGATGGAGATCTTTGCTTTAAATTCTAACTCAATTTCGTAATCTTTTACACGTATTTTCTTAATGTTCTTTAAAGCTTCCTTTAAGTTAAATCCTATTTTCTCATACCACTTCATATATTTCTTTAAGCCATCCACTAAATACTTTATAAGGTGTGATATTGTAATTATATTTTCGTTGTAGTATATCTCCCTCATATCAATGAATATGTATGGTGCGTTAGCCTCACTTAAAGCTACTTTAATCAAGCTTGATTTTCCTATCCTGCGAATACCGTAAACTAAAACTAATCTTTCACCAAGTCTTAAAGCTTCAAGAACTTCATTAAGCTCTACATGTCTATCATAAAAATCGGCTCTCTTCTCTTTAGGAGCAACATCAAATAGCATAACTATCTCCCCCCGATAGTAACTATCTCCCCACCTATAAACTACACGATTTATTTTTTCAGAGATTTTCAATAAATTTTCTGTATTGTGATCATTAATTTTTATAAAAGAATTGAAGATAAATTTTAATATCAGGGGGTGTAAGTAAATGGTAGGGGGTGTAAGTTGCGTATTTTTCGTTGGAGGTTAAGTCAAGAAAAGAAGAGTTCTTTAATATGGAAAACGAGCTTGAAACATTGAGGAAGGAATTATTGGATCAAAATACAAGGATGATCGTAATTAAAGGATTGAGAAGAACGGGTAAGTCCTCATTGATGAGAGTAGCATTAAATGAAACAAAAGTTCCTCACATCTTTATAGATCTAAGACTTAGCACTCCATTTACACCAGATAATTTTTATCAATATTTTTCAAAGGAGCTGGGCAAGTTTCTTAAAGAAAAAACATTAAAGAAAATGTTATCTAGAATAAAAGGTGTAGAAATTTCAGGTTTTAAATTGGAGTTTAAGGAAAAGAAAATTAATATTATTGCCGAGATACTTGAAGAAATTGGTAAATGGGCAAAGGATAAGCAAATAGTTTTAGCAATAGATGAAGCTCAAGATTTAAGGTATATGAAAGGATTTGATAAAATTTTAGCACACATTTATGATTATGTTAAGGGAATAAAAATTCTCCTCGCGGGTTCGGAAGTGGGATTATTAGATAAGATTTTAGGGATTGGGGATTCAAGGGCTCCACTTTTCGGAAGAGCTTTTGCGGAAATTAATCTTAAAAAGCTTTCAAAAGAAAAATCAATCGAGTTTCTCAAAGCAGGATTTGAGCAAGTTGGAATAAAAGTTAGTGATGAGGAAATAAACAAAGCTGCTTCTATTCTAGATGGAATCATAGGATGGCTTACTTTCTATGGTTATTTAAGAACAAGAGGTTACAGTAATGCTTTGGAAAGAACAGTTGATGAAGGCTCTAAATTAATAGCTAATGAGTTCAAACAGTTTTTGAATATTAGACAAATAGCAAGAAAGAGATACATAGAAATCATGAAAACCTTAATAAGACCTTCAAGATGGAACGAGGTAAAGAGAAGTCTTAGAATTATAAGTAACGCAAGCGATAAACAAATATCAAATTATCTTAAAGAACTCACATATTATGGATTCATAGAAAAAAAGGATAATTTATACTTTATATCAGATCCTTTACTTATCGAAGCAATTAGAAAAGGCTATATCGAATAATATCTTATTAATACTAGCATCCCACATGACCTCTAGCTATTTTTCCATCAAAAATCACCACTTTAAGGAAATAACATACGTTAAATTAGAGGAATTGAGATTACTGGATGATTTTTCTTGGTGTGAGGTCTCCCTTCCAATTCAAAACCCAAATATTATAGTTGGAAGCAAGCTCTAAAGCCCTCGGCACTGAATAATCAGCATATATCACCTTAATCAGCTTCGGTTTTAAAAGTTCAGGCTTCTCTTTCTTAATCAACTCAATCTTCTCCTCCAACTCCTCCACTAAGCTTGCTCTTAATTTAACTGTAGCCTCACCAACCACGCACACCTCACCACTCACACCATAAATATTTATCTCCTCTCCACCAATGAATGCTTTATCTAGCTTTATGCCAATCCCAAGCTCTTTCTCAAGCCTATAACTAATCACATCCCTAGCCTCTTCTTCTATTGGAGGAAATAGTCTCCTAAGCATGTTCATTATCCTTTCCTGCTCCTCACTAAAAAGTTCATTCTCAAAACGAATCCTTCTCTCCTCCTCTAAAATTTGCTTTTGATATACTATTAACTTTTCAATAACCTCCCACAGCTTGTTCTGTCCCTCTCTCAATGCCTTAACCTCCTCCCATAATCTATTCTGATTCTCCCACAATTTGTTCTGGTTCTCCCACAGTTTATGTTGTTCCTCTATGAGTGCGTCCATCTTCTTGAGTATTTCTGAGAGTCCTAGGTAGCCTGCTACTGCATAACGGAACTCAGTATCCTTCTCCAGCAAGCTCAAGAACTCTCTCTTTAAATTAGCACTCATCACATAAACATTATAATAAAACAATATATAAGTTCATCGTAAAAAATAAATCGAGAGACAATCTATAGAAATCTTTTCACCTCTCAACTATGCGCACTATGAAATTAAGTCCCTAAAAATCCTATTAGTATTGCGTTCATGAGTTTGATGCTCCTCATAAAATCAGAAGATATTTGATATTTGTTTATCTCTCGCTTCCAAAGCAAGACGAGATGAACCATCCCACTTTAAAATCAAGAGATGCGTTACTATACTGCTATCCCTTCAAGAGGGGCTCAGGATTATAATATTATCCTTCACAGCAATATTCAACGCAACAGTAACAAGTGAAACCTTAAATACTCTATAAAGTAATAGAGTATAGGAGCTGGAGTATGATTGAGAAGATAAAGACAAGCATAGTTATTGATAGAAACCTCTGGGAAAGGTTTAAGACTAAAGTTGTAGGTGAGAAGGGCTTAAAGGGACTTAGCGAAGCTGTTGAAGAGGCCATAGAGGAGGAGCTTTGTGAAGATTTGATGATAGAAGCTCTCGAAGAGTTGCTAGGTTCTGAGAAGCCTCCTTTAGTAATAATTCCCGTCAAGCCTGAGATTCAAACAGATGCGGGTAAGGTTGTGAGAGAGCTTAGGGACTCGAGGTTTTAAAGATGCTAGTTTATCTAGACACAAGTGCAATTGTTAAGCGTTATGTTGAAGAGCCAGGAAGTATGTTAATGAATGAAGTATATGGAAAAGCGCTCAGCGGCGATGTGTTATTATCGTTCTCTGCCTGGAACATTGGTGAAGTACTGGGTGTTCTCAATAAGTATCATAGGAGGCAGTGGCTAAGTGATGAAAGTTATTTGAAGGCAAGGGTTCAGTTTCTGGGTGAAACACTTAGGCTCATAAAGTTGAAACTCATAAAAGTAATTCCTGTAAGGACAAGTCTCCTTAAACAAGCATGGAGCTTAATAGAAAAATATCATATTTATCAAGCTGACGCATTACAGATACTTTCTGCTAAGCATGTAAATTCAGAGAGATTTTACACTGCAGACAGGTCTCTTCATGAGATAGCATTAAAGGAAAGTTTGAAAAGCGAGCATGTAAGTTGATTACTTTAGATTTTGGTAAATTTTCAATTTAAATATCCAATCCTTTACATATCTCTAGAAATAGAAAAGAAGATTTCAATTTATGTTTTTGGGGTAATTGATTTGGAGGAATAAAAAATGATTAGAGATAGCATGTGGTGGATACCAAAGAGTGAGACGAATCCAAGAGGATTCAGAATTAACATTGATACGCTCAAAATTTTGATGATGAAAGCTAAAGAGAAGGGCAACTTTATGGAAATAGAGTATCAGCCTGTTGATTTAAACATTATTAAAAAGAAGTACTGGAAGACTTGGTACAACGCATTGAAGAAATTGATTTCAGAACGATAAATATTCTGTAAGCTTTTTTGTAGCAAGTACTTCCTTTACTCTTCGTTTGGCTAATTCAACGTATTCCTTATTTATATCTATTCCCAGAAAATGTCTCTCTGTCTTTAATGCTACTACGCATGTTGTGCCGGAACCTACAAAAGGGTCCAAGACAATATCCCCTTTAAACGTGAAAAGTTGTATGCATCTGTATGGTAGTTCTTCTGGAAATGGTGCTGGATGACCAACTCTCTTCGCTGACTCTGGTGGGAATTTCCAGACACTCTTCGTAAATTCTAAAAATTCTTCTCCTTTAATTGTATCCTCTTTATCTTTCTTCTCTCTTTTGAAGTTACCTTTAGATAAGACAATTATGTATTCATGTTGATCCCTCAATACAGGGTTTACAGCAGATTGCCATGATCCCCAAGCTGTTGAAGCACCGCTAACAGCATCTCCTTTATCCCATATTATTTCTCCTCTGAAGAGAAAACCTATTTCTTCAAATCTCTCTATAAGGTATGCATGAAGTGGAATGTATGGTTTTCGGCCTAAGTTTGCTATATTAACGCATGCACGCCCTCCCCAAACGAGTGTTCTATAAACTTCTCTCATAATCTCTTCTATGAAATCTAAATATTCTCCAAGTGTTAGATTCTCGTCATACTCTTTTCCTACATTATAAGGGGGAGAGGTGACCATTAAGTGGATGCAGTTGTCTGGAAGTTTTTTAAGGATCTCACGTGCATCTCCTAATATTATTTTATCTAGGAATTCGTTTGGGACGGGGTTTTCGATGAGGTCTTTTTCGGTTGGTTCTGGGAGAGTGCTTTCTTTATATAATTTTCTGGCATAGAATGGGGATGAGTCATGGCTAATTCTTTCTGAAACGCCAAAGCTGCTTGTTCGAGATTTTTTAACCATGGTTTTTCCCTCAAATTTATTGTCTGGTATGGGTTTCTCTAGTGTTGGTTTTGTTAACGGTTGAGATCCATAATTCTAATGCTTCTTCGAGGGCTTTTGTTAAATTTCCTTTTTTCATGCCATACCGTTTGTAAACGGCTTCTCTAAATCTTTCTTCGAGATCATCTCGAATTATTAGGACTAGTCTTCCCATGCTAGTTAATTGTATCTACTTTAATGCTTATATGCTTTTCTGCTCAAGGTATGATTTTAAACAATGTTAAAATGAGGTGGGAGGATATTATGAAAAAGATTCAAAGGGTTTGAGAGTGATATTGTGAAAGTTTTCGCATTAATTGCTTAAGAGAATTTACGATAGTAATAAAATTATATGTGATTATTTTTGTGATGATTTGATTATGAAATTTTTCTCGATCAATTTATTAGCTTTTTCATTTTAGAGTTTTGGATGATGACTTTTTATATAAGAGATTAACTTTATGATTTTCATGAAACATAACTTTTCATGTGGGAAATTTAAGTTTTTAGCATGTGTTCAAATATATAACTTAAACTTCTTTAGTCTTTAAATTTAGCTATAAAGATTTAAGTGAGAAGAAGATAAATATACTAGGGTATTTATGAGTTTTGTTAAAGTTAAGTTCAGAATTATAAATCCTGTTGAGAAGGAAAAATTCATTGATGTTGAGGGTTTTGTGGATACAGGAGCAATATATACGGTCGTGGATAGAGTGTTACTTGAATCAATTGGACTTAAACCTGTTGAAAGAAGGAAATTTAGGGCTTTTGGAGGAGATGTGGAAAGAGATATTGGAGTTGCTGAAATTGAATTAATGGGTAGAAGGGGTGGTATAACAATAATATTTGATGAAGGAAAGGATATGGCAATCTTGGGAGTTACTGCTCTTGAGGCGCTTGGGCTTGAAGTGGATCCGATAAAGAATGTATTGAAGGAAGCGCAACTGTTAATGCTTTAAAACATGTTGTATGTTTAAATTCTAAGATATTATCTAGTGATAGATGCTTAAGTTTTGATGTATTCTTAGATTAGTAGGATTTTCTCTAATGGAGGCAAAGGTTGTTTTGATTTTTAAAATCTTTTAAAAGTGTTCTTTTTATGAGATTGCCTAAAACATTACCTTGTCAGTATTGTATGTCTTGAATAATGAGATCAAATTGCTCGACTGTTTTCATATTGGAATGTGGTTTGATAAGAAGGTAATTTTTGGATTGATTTAAGTTTTCTTGCTGTATTGTTTAGTTTTTTGATGTTGTGTTTTTCTTAATTTTTGATTCTAAACTGTTAACGTATGTCTCTACTTTTTTAAACCATTCATAAAATTCTTCTTTAACTTTATCCTTAGGGTAGTTTCCATTGTAGAAGTAATTTATGTGGAGTGTGCTGATGAATTCGTTGAAGTTTGTCTTATAGGGTTCTGGTAGTTCTCTTTTAATAAAACCCCATCTGCTTATTTCTGTTGAGAGATAAACCATTGATGCTATTCTAGCTGCATGAAAGAGAGCATCAAAAGCTTCTCTGCAGAGTCTATCTTTATCAAGAGGGTTTACTGTTTCTAGTGCAAGTTTCAAAAGTGAGGTTGCTACTCTTAATGAGGATTTAGCTTCTTCGAATGTTGGATCGCCTAGTTCTTTGGCATATTTGAGTAAGTATTCACCACTTCCATATAGTATTTTAAAGGCGCCTAAGATTCCTCTTAGTAGTTCTTTTCTGGGTTTATCGTCAATGTTGAATACTAGAATATCAACGTTGATGGGCGCATTTTTAGGGTTTGCAATATCAAGATATTTGCTGTATTCTTTAGCTTTTTTGGTTATCACGAGGAGGTCTATATCTTTAGAGTATTCTGGGGCATAAATTGACGAGCCAAATTGTATGATTTCAACTATATCCTGATCATATTTTATGAGTTTCTTGCAAAGTTCTCCTAAATACTCTTGTTTCATTATTTGGCACCCCTTAAGTTCCAGTCTTCTGGGTAAAGTTTATTGTTTTTCTTTTAAGTTTTGTTAGAGTTAATGTTATTCTTTCATTGAAGTTTAATTCTCTCCAGTTTCTATTCTCGTTTGCTCTAATGATTAGGGGTTTATCAAGATTACTCAAGGAGGCTCCTGATTTTAGTTGGGAGTAGTTGACTGTGCGAAAGGTGTTTTTTAATACTACTAATTTTTCTGACATAAATTACATTTATAATAAAAATTACAGAAAAATAAAGTTTTTGTTCATTATGCTGTGCTGTATGGTTATGAAAAGGTTTTTAGTTTAACTTCTTAATTCGTGTGTTGAGATATGGTTTATAATAATAGAAATGGAATAAAACATCATATAACGTTAATTTAACATCAGAAAAACTAACAGAGGATGAAGTTTATTAGTTTTATTTCTTGCTCGTTATATATGAGTATTCAAAAAATAATAACGTTGGATCCTTCATCTACTGAAGTGGTTTCATTTATTGATGGTGATACTTCAAGAATTTTTGGTGTTAGTGATAAGTGTGATTTTCCTCCTGACGTGAAATTAAAGCCTAAAGTGGTTAGAAGTTTGATTAAATTGAATGAAGGATTGAGTTCTTTGGAAATAGATAGAGAGGTTAAAAAGCATTTGTTAAGTAAAAAGCCTTTATATGAAATAGATTGGGAAAAGATAAGAGAGATTAAACCAGAACTAGTAGTAGGTCAATCCATATGCGGTGTCTGCGCTTTTCCAATTAGTTCATTATCGACCCATCAGAATTCTATATTGATTTATCAAAATTCTAGTTTGGTTTCAATTGAAGAATTAAACATTTTCGATTATAGTCCAAGGAATTTCTATGAAATTTTTCAAAAAATCTATGGATTAAGCAAAGTATTAGGGAGAGAAAATAAAGCGAACGAACTTATTGAGAAATATCACTATTTTGAAAGAGAGATGAGAGGTCTTGGAAGGTCATTGAGAATAGTGATGATTGAATGGCTTATGCCTATTCATGTATCAGGCCTTTGGATTTCTCAAATAATTGAAATGAGTGGAGCAATTTCATTCTTAGCTTCTGGAGAGGAGGGAAGGCAAGTAGATTGGGATGTTATAAGGAGTTTCAATCCGGATATTATTTTCATATCGCCTTGTGGATTCAGCATTGAGAGAACACTTAGGGAAATTGATTTATTGTTCTCGCTTGCGGGATGGAAAGAAATCAAAGCGAAATTAAATAAGAATATATATGTTGTTGATTCAGCATATACTTCGAGGTCTTCTCCTAGAATATTGGAGTTTGTAAAAGATTTTATAGAAGTTTTAAGTGGGAATGAACCTAGAAAAGAAGTAATGATCAGAATTGAGTAACATTATTTAAAAAATTGTAGATAGCTAATTAAAAATTTATATTAATATACTTATGAAGAAATAATAAGATTAACTTACTAACTACATAATCTTTTTCAAGACAATACACCTTTTTCTCAGCTTTATGTAATGCTTGAATATTATATATTAAAAATTCATAATACTTACATTTAAGAAGAGTAAACCTGATGAGATGCTGAAGTGATATTTAAATAATTTTAAGCGGATTCATGAATGAATGGCCAGAAATCATAAAGATTATTGATTAAGTTTAGGTGAGAAGCTTGCCAAGAAAGATAAGCTATGGATAAATGAGTTAGCAGAAGTCACTAGATGAAATAAAAATGCTATCGCTGACAAGTTAATATAACTACAGATCCTTCTGAAAGAGTTAAAAGATACAGAGAACTTTATGAAGAATACTTCAAAGATGCTAAAAAGATGAATGTCCAGAAAACTTACAGCAAGATAATCCCTCTTTATATGGGAGGATTTATTAATTGCTTAAGTGTATTTAATTACGAGCTTATTGCTCTATGGTGAGTAACAGATGGGAGTTTTTAGAGTTAAAGCAACTGTTTGGAATCCGGGGAAGCCAGAAAGTAGAATGTATTTAGAGTTCTTAGTTGATACTGGTGTAACATATACTGTCATACCAGCTAGTGTTCTTAAGTCACTTGAGGTAGAACCTATTAGATTCATTGGGTTAAGATTGGCTGATAATAGAGTTGTTGAGAGGCCTTTAGGCGAGATAGGTATTGAGATTGAAGGTTATAGAGCCAGTGCTACGCCTGCTGTCTTCGGTGATGAAGGTATTTATCTGCTTGGTAGTGTGACAATGGAGCAATTAGGGTTAATGCCTGATCCTGTTTCTAAGAGATTGAAGCCTACTGAAGCATTACTGATGTAATGTCTTTATTTTACGAGTTAATTAGGAATTTTAGCAGAATTATGTGGAAGTTTATGTTTTTCAAATAAAAGTCTTTAAGCGCTTAAAAATAAATTCTTATAACACTAAAATAGGGAGTGTTTTGTAAATTACAGTAATAATATTCTTGTTTCTTTGAGTTCGCTTGTTGTTGGATCAACTGTTAAGCCTAAAGCTTCTAAGGTTAAGACTCCTATCAAGACGTCCCTTAATTCTTTTGATATTAGAATGGGTGTCACACTCCTCTTTCCTTTCACTTCTAACAATGCAAAACTCTCATCAAGGTCTGTATAGCCCTTAGTGGTTTCAACTCTTTTCTTGCCGATTATTTTAAAGCTTAATTTTTCATGAATTTCCCAGGGCACAACTGTGAATGTTGCGCCTGTGTCAACTAAAGCTGTGACTTTAACATCTTGACCTGTAATGAGATTTATTAATTTTGCTTCAACCCAAACATGACCCATTAGGATTCCCAATCTTAAAAAGACAGAAAGTTTATTTAAACTTGATTACATAGAAATTATCTATAGATTTATCGTTGATTGTTTTTACATGCGTAATTTTACTTTGACACTCCCATGGTTAAAGTCTACGTCCTCTTGTTTTATTCACTGTCTCTCTTATCTAGCTCTAAGAGCAGAATATGCCTGTTTACGAGCTCAAACCCTTATTTATATCCTTCCTATATAAAAGCGAATAATTTATATATGCTGCAGTTTTGTATTACACAATGAGTACTACAATAACTGTAAGAATTCCCAAGGAACTCAAGGAGGAAATTAAGAAATATCATGTCAATATAAACGATGTTGTGAGGAGGGCGCTGGAAGAGGAAGTAAGGAAGAAGAAACTTGAAAGTGCTAGAGAAGCTGCAAAACGAGTTGGAGAACTCTTCTCTAAGCTTCCTGAAGAAGAAGTTGTAGAATGGATAAAGATGGTGAGAAGAGAGAAATGAAGTATCTCATAAATGTAGGCTTCTTGGATATTTACCCGAGAGAATATCTTGTAATAGGAAATCAATATCACTTTGAAATTGTTGCATTAGCAATGTTAGGTATTTTGAAGGAAAAGAACTAGAAAAGGTTTAAAATATAAGCGAAAATAATCTTTTTTGTCTGTAGAGAGATTAGTAAGGAAAGTAATTCGATAATTTTGTTGGAAATCAAACTAAATGCATAAAAGTGAGAATGATTTTAATATGAAATATTTTCATAATTAAATAATGAGGATTTAGAAAAACTTTTAAATCTTGTTAATGAAAGTTAAATCATGCCAAAAGATGTTGTGTGTGGAATGATTGTTCCGGAAGACACGGAATACAAGCTTCAATATCAAGGTAAAACATACTACTTCTGTTGTGAAGATTGTTTGAATGAATTTAAAGCAAATCCTTCAAAATATGCTTCTAAAAAATAAATTTTAATAATAAACATTTTTTTATTAAGCCTGCTTGACTTTTATCAGAAAGCATATGGATTAGAGTAAAAGTTTTGATGGAAGACTATGTAAAGTTAGTATGATGATTAACAACATGAACCTCTAACAAAGCATCTACATAGTATTTTTCCTAAGATAAAATCAACTTAATTCACGCTAAAGAACACTAGAATTACATGTATTTGGCGAATAGTTTAGCGTTACCAAATACCGAAAGTAAGCTCAACATCATGATGAACATGGCAAAAATACCACTTAACTCCCCTAAAGCTGCTAATGGAATCCCAATAGCGTTGTATGCTAGAGCGATTATTACGTTAGACGGCAATGCTTTACTGACTCTGTTTCTTCTTCGAAGAAGTTGTAATAATGGCTTAAATTCGTTACTTACAAGAACAATATCCGAAACGTTCTTAGATATATCCACACCATTTCCCATGACCACGGATATGTCTGAAAATGCTAAGGCTGCACTGTCATTTACTCCATCTCCTATCATAAGGAGATTCCCATTTAAGTTCTCCTTTAACTGCCTAACTATTCTAACCTTATCTTCTGGAGACAAGCCTCCAAAATATTCATCTAAGCCAGTAAGTTCAGCAATGGACTTAACTTTATCCTTTCTATCACCACTCAATAGTACTAATTTCATCCCCATACTCTTTACAACTTCTATGAATTCTATCGCATCTTTTCTCAATTCGTCTTCTATAACGAATTCACCTATTCGTTTTCCATCAACGCACACAATTATATTGGGGTCAGTAGCTATATTGGGGTCACAATATATAGTATCTGCTTTTCCAACAAAAATCTCCTTCCCTTCTATTTCTCCTAAAACCCCTTTTCCTGGAATCTCCTTAAAGTTTAGCACTTCTAAAAATGTTGATTTTTCTCTTCTAGCATATTCTACTATGGCTTTAGCGAGTGGGTGAGAGGAGAACCTCTCAACTGAAGCAGCATATATTAGGGCGTCCCTGTTACCTCTGAACTCTTTTACGACCGGAGATCCGTAGGTTAATGTTCCTGTTTTATCAATAACCACAACCTTAATGTCATTAAATTTTTCTAAAACCCAAATATTTTTTATAAGTAATCCTGAATCTAAATATCTCTGAAATAATGTTAAGCCCATTGATGGATAAGAGAATCCTATTGCGCACGGATAACCTATTGCAGAAACCAGTAGGGCATTAATAATCCCAGTCTTCCAAGAACCTAGAATAGCCCAAACTAGAAACGTTAAAAAAGACGTCGCCAGAATTAGTGGAACCCATACTTTATCAACTATTTTGTCAAAGAAAGTTAAAGTGTATGACTTCACCTGTTTAGACTTGTCTATGAGTGCGAGAATTCTACTCACATAACTGTCTGAATAATTCTCACTTACTCTCACTATCAAATATCCACTTCCGTTAGTCGATCCTCCTATTACAGAATCTCCTTCTTTTTTCACTATTGGTTCTGACTCACCAGTAATCATAGCTTCTGAGACCTCAGATTCCCCATTTATCACTACTCCATCCAAAGGAACCTTTTCTCCAGGCTTAACAATTACTACATCCCCTTTCTTAAGCTCGGTAATGGGCACATCTCTTCCATCAAGAAGATGAGCCAATGGAGGCCTGATTTCTAGAATTTTCAAAAGTGTTTTCTCTGCATTATATCTAAGCAGTGATCCCAACCAGCCAGCTGTCAGATGTAATGAAGTTAAGAGAGCAGAAATGAAAAGGAATTCCCTAAGATCTGATCTCAAAAATCCGAATATACCTAGAATGTAAGCTGCTACTCCTGCTACACCATATAACACGTGTTCGTTCAGGATCCCCTTCTTCACTGCGTTTAAAGCTCCACGATGAATGGGTAATGCAACATATACTAGATTGAACGTTACAATGCTTATATTAATAAAAAATGTGTAATTGGGTAGAACGTAGATGCGTATCATCATAGGTAAGGTGATGATCAATGAAAGTGTGGTTAGAAACCAACTATACAGGGCTCTTTTTCTAGAATCTCTTAACATAGCTAGAGAATCAAGACCCTTGTCAAAAACATAGTAGCCTAATCTTTCTATTTCTCCTCTTATCTTATCTGTTGTGATCAAAGATGCATCATAGTTAATGAGAGCCTCTCCAGATTCTAGGCTCACTCTAACTGACCTAATGCCTTGTAACTTTTTTAATCCCTTTTCTATGGTTGATGCACAAAATGCACATGCCATTCCTCCCACATAAAAGCGTATCATTTTATAGTTCTTCTTCTCTGATGTCATACAAAATAACTATAGAATGAAAAGAAATATAAACTATAAAGTTTAAAGTTAGTAACGTGGTTAAGAATAGTAAAGTTAGTAAGCAGGTTTGCCCACTCACAGATATCGTTAATACAATCTCAAGAAAGTGGTTTCTTTTAACGCTTAACGTAATAGGTAATAGTAGTAAGATTGGCTTTAATGATATACTAAGCACGATAGATGGAATCAGTCCGAAAGCTCTTTCTGATACACTAAAACAGATGGAAAAATTAGGTCTCATCAAGAGAAAGGTAATTAATTCGTCTCCACCTAAAGTTGAGTATTCTCTTACAATTAAGGGTAAGAGATTAAGAGTGGCTGCTCTTCCACTTTTGAAGTGGGCATCGAATTATACAGGTCACAAGGATTGTCCAATAATTAATCCTAAGTTATTAAGTAAACTAGTGTAAAGCTAAAATTTTTATTTTTCTCTAATATATTAACTTGTGAATATGATGAGACTAATAATTGAGATAAAAGGTATGGAATGCGAAGGTTGTAAAGCTAGGATCAATAGATTACTAAAGAAAATGAAAGGAATCTTAAACGTGAACATTGAATTGAAGGAAGGTAAGGCATACGTTGATGTAGATAATAGGGTTGATCTAGCTAACATTGAGAGAGAAATAAGAAATAAAATCAATGGCGCAGGCTACCTTGTTGGTGAAATCAAAGAATTAGAAAGTTAAATACAACAAATCTTAACACTCTTAAATAAGATTTTTGTTGTTGGTTTTCTGTTGATAGGTATCCTTGATCTATATTTTCGAGTGAATGCGCCTCTCTAAACTTCTCAGAATGATTAGATAGAGGTTATGAAGTTATTTTATAAAGTATTGTATGATTAGTGTTGTTGATAGATAAAGAGGTTGCTAAAGTTATAGTTGAGTAGGGGAAATTGATGGTTTGGTGGGAGAATGGTTAAATATTAGGGAAGTAGTAATAGATGTAAATGTTGGTTTTAGGTTTTAAAATGTTTTTGAGGAGGAGGGGTTTATTTTTATCTGTTTTGTCTATTGGGTTTCTTGTGGCTATTCTGGTTGGTACTGGTTCTGTGGTTAATTACATTAATTTGCAGTCTCAGGTTCTTGGGGGATTTATTAATCCTGGTGGTGTGTACATAGTTCTTAGTAAGAATTCTACGAGTATTACTGATAGTCGGGTGGATGTAGGGTTAGTTAGTTTGTTTAATAATGTTGATTATGTTAAGTATGTGGTGGCTCAAAGAATGTTGAATGTTAGTTTGTTTACGGATTCTGGTGTTCGTGTTGTTTATGTTCGGGGTGTTAGTGATGTGGGTGTCTTTCTTAAGATGAGGGGTGCTTATTTGAGTGGGGGTGTTGCTAGGAATTGGACTGAGTGTGATGTTGGTGAGTTGTTTGCAAGGGTTTTTTCTATTAGGCTTGGTGATAGTATTAGGTTAGGTTTTAATGGTGTGTATGTTGATGTTAAGGTGGTTGGTTTGTTTAAAAGTCAGACTCAAAGTGATGCTGAGTTGATAGTTCCTATTGAGACTGTTAATAAGCTTGTTGGAGATAATAATAGTGTGTCGTTTATTGAGTTTGGTCTTAAGGATGGTGTAGATGTTGGGAAAGTTGGTGGTGAGATTATGAGTATGTTGCCAGGGGATGTTAAGCTTGTTCATGTTCAGCAATTAAAAGAGTTTGTGAGGGATATGAATTTGCAGGTGTTGGATTTTTTAAGTGTTTGGTCTGTTGTTGTTTATATGGTTGTTGTGGGTGCGTCGTATGTGATAGTTACAAGGTTTGTTATTGAGTCGAATTATGAGTTGTTTATGGTTAGGGTGTTGGGTGGTAAAAGGTTTCATGTGTTTGGTTTGATTTTGATGTATACGATGGTTGTGGCTGTGTTGGGGTCTGTGTTTGGGATTGCTTTAGGTGTTGTGAGTGTTCAGATAGTTTCTACAGTTTTAAGGTGGTTTTGGCCTAGTGTTGGAATATCACCGTTTTTTGATGTTGATGGTGTGTTTTTAACGTTTTTGTTGGTGTTTGTTTCGGCGGTTTTGGGAGGTATGTATCCAGCTTTTAAGGTGGTGCGTGAAAAGTATGTGGGACAATTTTTATGAGTTATTATGTTTTTTAGGGTTTTGTTTTTTGGGTGATTGGTTGTGAGGTTTATAGGGTATAAATATGTTGAGGGGCGTCGTGTTATGGTGTTTGTTGTAATTTTAGTGTTATCATCTATGCTTTTTTCTATGATGGCTTTTAGTTTATTAGGATTTTATAGGGTTTTTGGTGGTTATTTGGGTGGGGGTAATGATATTGTAGTGGTTTATGATAGGAATAGTAATACGCCGTTTACGGGTTTAATCCCGATCTATTTGGTTGAGAATATAAGTTCTATTAAGGGTGTTATGGCTGTTAGTCCTGAGGTAATAGTTCCGTGTGTTTTGAAGAATGAGTCTGTTTTCTTGAGGGGTATAGTGCCTGAGGATTTTGTAAAATTGAATCAGTTGGTTATGGTGGAGGGTAGTATGATTAGGTTGGATGATTTAGATTCTATAATTGTTGGAAAAAATTTGGCTGAGCGGTTTGATTTAAAACCTGGTGAGAGGGTGTTGGTTTTAAGTGTTTTTGTGAATCAGTATTTGGAATTGTATGTTAAGGGGGTTTTTGTGTCAAGGTCTGTGATGGATGATGAGATACTTGCGCCGTTATATGTGGGTCAATGGTTGCGTGGTACTGATTATAATTATGTTACTTTAATGAGGGTGAAGGTAAATAGTAGTATGGTTGATGCGTCTGTAATATTTGAAGCTATTGGAGCAAAGTCTTCGAGTGTTGGTTCAAGTGGTGTTAGTCAATTATTTGGAGGGTTGCTATCATGGTCGAGGCCGAGTTTTAAAATAGAAAATATTGGTGTTAATGAGGGGCAAAAGTTTATGGAGAGTTATTTGAGTAGGTATGGTGTGACTAAAGAGTCTTTGATTGTGTTGTCGGTAATTGTTTTTCTTCTTTGCGGTGTTACTATAGTGGTGGCTTTTAAAACGATATTGGTTCAGCACAAGGGAGTGGTAGGTATATTAAGATCTATTGGTGTGTCTAGGAAGTTTTTAAGGGTTGATTTGTTGTTTAGGCTTTTGTTCTGGTCTTTGTTTGCGTCTTCTATAGGGATTGTTTTGAGTTTGATAGTTTTATCTGTAATGCAGGCGTATGGTTTTTTGCGGGTTTTATCGCATACTGTTTTGATATATCCTGATCCGCTTATTATAATCTTGAATTTTGTTTTGGTTTTTGTTATTATCTTGTTGGTAATTCTTAGAAGTGATTTGGAGTGAGGAGGGGTTTTTATATAATTTTAGTGTTATTGGTGGCATTAATTTTAAGGCTTTGTCCGACTTTTTTGAGTGGATTGCCGTTTTCTACTGATGCGTGGAGTCCTATTAGGAATGCTGAAGTTCTTATGAGGTATACGCCTGTTTCGATGGGTGATGATAAGATTTTTGATGGATATAATAATTATTGGCCTGCGAATAGTATTTTTGGAGTGATTTTTTCTTATGTTGTTGGGCTTAAGGTTATGGATGCTATGGCGATTGGTATTCCATTAGTTGGAGCTTTAACTGTTCTGATTTTTTATGTTTTGGTGGAAAAGATTAGTAAGAATTCTGAGGTGGCGTTCTTTTCCTCAATTTTGTTAGCCGTGGCTTATCCTTATGTATTGTTTACTGCTGGTGTTACTAAAGAGACTTTTGCTAACCCGTTGTATGTTTTAATTTTGCTTATTTTTCTGGGTTATGGTGGATTGAGGGGTTTGTTGCTTTTTGTGATAGTTTCTGTGGCATTGGTCATGTCGCATCATTTAACGGCATTAATTGCTATAACTATCTTAGTGAGTGTAACGTTTGCGATAGAAATTTTTAGGGTGCGGAGGGGAAATGATCTTAATAAGTTTAGTATTTTACTTACTTCTATATTATCATTAATAGCTGTTATGTATTTTAATTTTTATGCTCAGAGGGGATTGAGGATAGCTGTTACATCTAGTGACGTGCTTTCTGTTGTTTCTTATCAGGTTGTTGCGTTTGTTTTAGTTCTTTATTTTATTTTTAAACCTGGGTCGTATTCTAGAAAAAGAACATTTTTATCGTGTTTGTTGAGTATAATTTTAGTTTTTTTAATTATTTTGCTTGCTACTGAAAGGCCTATAGTTCCTGGTGCTCCTATATTACCAAAATATTATTTATTTTATGCTAGTCCGTTTGTTTTAATTTCTCCGTTAATGATTTTAGGGTTTGGTGTAGTGCGAGATGTGAAGGATGAAAAGTATATGGTGCCACTTTTTTGGCTTGCGGTGCTTCTTGGGCTTGAAGGTTATGCTGTATTTGGGAATTCGCCATTGGGTTTTGTCTTAGCTTATAGGGTTATAGATTTTCTTTGGCTTCCATTAGCTATCATTTCTGCGTTTGGGCTTTATAGGCTATTAATCAATGGACATGTAAAAATCTCTAAATTCATAGTATCTCTGTTCATATTATTAATTCTAGCATTAAATTCTTATGATTTTTATGCAAGTATCATGCTTCAAGAACGCTATTTAGGATATTTTTGGCTTTATTCACAACAAGAATACGTGGCATCTAAATGGATTACCACGGTAACTAATCAAACTATTTTAGGTGATGTGAAAGTTTCTTATCTATTAAGTGGTTATTTTAATGTTCCTACAAACCCTGAGCAAGGTCTTCAATACTTAATCGGGGATAAGGACATTAAACGAATAACACTTTTTATTTATGAACAAATGTTAAAGAATGGATATGTGCTTTATGGTGGTTATAGTATAGATTTACCTAAAAATTGGACGGAAAAAACAAGCAACCTAAATCTCATATATTCTAATGGTCAAGTAGAAATTTATAATAGGTGAATGATCATGAACAGTTTAATAGAACTCTCTAATGTTTGGAAGCGTTATGGTATAACTGAAGTTCTGAAAAATATAAATCTTAAAGTTGAGGAGGGTGAATTTATAGCAGTCCGTGGTAAATCGGGTGTTGGAAAAACCACATTATTAAAAATAATCGGTTTTCTGGAGCAACCAGATAAAGGTGAAGTTAAATTGTTCGGCAAACCAATTAACAATCTCAACGATAATGAAAAATCAGAATTAAGATTACATAATATAGGCTTCATATTTCAATTCTTTAACCTAATACCATCCCTAACAGTCTTAGAAAACATAGAATTACCACTGGCATTAGCAGGAATGAAGAAGCAGCAAAGAAGGAAAAAAGCATATGAACTTCTAGAATATTTTGATCTAACAAATTTAGCAAATAGATTTCCTGAAACTCTTAGCGGAGGTGAGCGGCAACGTATAGCAATAATAAGAGCGTTAGCGAATAATCCAAAACTCATTTTAGCTGATGAACCAACATCTAGCCTAGATAACGAAAACTCAGAATTGTTAATAAGGTTGCTCACTAAAATTAACCGAGAAAAGAGAGTAACCATAATATTGACAACAACAGACCTTTACGAAAAATTACCAACAACAAAGGACTACATGCTAAAAGATGGATACTTAAAAACACTTACATAAACACTCATCCCTAGAAACTAAAAATCTTAGTTTTTATTGAATTCTTTCATCAGCTCATATATGTTAAGAAACAGTTTGTATGCAATATAAAGATTACAACAAACTTACTTAATGAAATTAAATATAAATTATTGTAAGTTTTTGGAAGTGATTTTAAGAGTTTCCATGGAGGAATAGAAGAATTACCATAAAGATCAATAACTTAGTGATAGAGAAAACTCTTCTGAGTGTAAAATTAAAGGAAATTGAACTTGAAACAAAGTCAAGGTTTTCTTCTTGTTTTATGAATTCAAAATAATATTTTTCTCTTATAAAAGTTAATTTTATGAAGCAATTTCTAGAGTGCTTTTAATTTTTTACAATATTCTGAAGAGTCTCTGGAACTTGTAATACCGGTATTTGGGATGGGCCAGCACTTTTAACTCTTCAACGATTCTTTGAACTGTTTCGTATACATACTCATCATATTCTGGATCCAATGGACAACTTGCAAATCCTTGCTCACAATTAAGTTCATGCGTTCGCGGATATTTACATTCATTACACCGATTTTGGAAAAACAGCTGACCTAAGTATACTTCAAAGCCTGGTCTCCAATGGTTCAGCACATTGAGCAATTCAGTAACTGCCTACTCATAAGGGTCTTTAATGAGCGAATTCTATTTTATCAAATTTTTCATTGTTTATAGAATTATTTCGATTATGCACTCTCTTTGTTACATTAGGACTACTGTTATAAAATTTAAATTTATATGTGACACAAAGCTAATATTCTTATGGATGAGGTTGTTTTTGCAAATTGGAGGGAATTGTTAAAACTAACTTACGATCTAGCTTTTAAAGTGAGTAATTCAGGATACAAACCTGATATGATTATAGGCATAAGCAGATGGGGACTAATACCTGCTCTTCTATTATCAGATGCCTTAAACATTAATGATATTGCATCAATCAGAATCCAACATTGGAGCCAAGGTTTAACCGGCTCTACAATAAAGATACAAGAACCAATAGGAGTTAATGTGAAAGATCACAAAGTGTTAATTGTTGATGAAGTCGCAGACACAGGTTTAACATTAAAAGCGGCAACAGAAGCATTAAGCTCATTAGGAGCAAAAGAAATAAAAACTGCAGTATTATATTTAAAACCAAGAAGCGTATTTAAGCCAGATTATTACAGTATTCTAATGAAAACTAACGCGTGGATTATTTACCCATGGAGCATATTCGAAGAACTAAGTGATATACTCAATGCATGCAATAACAATTCTAATATAGAAATGTTCATAAATAAAGTTGAATTAGAAAATCTTTTAAGCCCACAACAAATTAATGAATTTCTAAAAATTCGATGCAAGAAAACAGAAAAATTGTAAGCTTCTTTTCTCTATCATTTTCATAAATCCTATAGTTTACTGTAAGTTTTTCAACAATTCATCCCGGAACTTTAGTTCTGAGCTTTTTTGCTAATTCTTGTAAGTAAAGATATAACAAATTACAAAATTGAAAGAGTATTTAATGAAGTGTACGAAAAAGGTCCAGAAGTAGCATGAAATTATACAGCTATTCTACAGTATGAATCTTGCTATTCGAAAAATAACTAGCATTAAGAGAAGGAAGAAGTCGTCATTTTCATTATAGGAAACAGAACATAATTCTCACAGACACAATATTAGTGGAAATAGCTAGAAAACACTCGGCTTGAACACTAGAAAACATCTACAGAAGAATATCAACCAAGAAAATATGGTGAAAAACGCATCAGAAAACATTCATAATGTCTCTGAACTTCCTATAAAAGAAGTAAATTCAAACTAAAACCTTAACATACTCAAAATACAACACATCATGTGCTTCAAAAAGTATATTAATTGCTTATTGTGTATTATTAAAAAGGGAGGATTTTAGAGAATGCTGAGCGTGAATGAGAAATTAATCGAGAAGCTCAAAGAGAGAGGTATAGATGTAAATAACGTCTTATTAGACGTGTTAAGCAGGGAAGATCCAGCTGAAAGCAGCAAGGAGAGAATAGAATTTGCAGTAAGATATTTAGAGGAGTGTAAACAGTATATTCAGAGGAAGGATCCGGTTCAAGCTTCTGAAAAAGCGTATAAAGTAGCTGAGGAGGTTGTTAAGGCTTTAGCGGAGAAATTTAAGACTGATGAATATGAGGAGTTTCTGAGAGAGGGTAGATGGTATACTTATTTACTAGGTAAGGCAAGTAAAACTTTATCAAAA
>Ga0081529_106252_pt1 | contig 31151 bp, 31 predicted proteins | sample EchGeymetagenome_FD_71012 | JGI IMG/M metagenome (GOLD analysis project Ga0081529, IMG submission 71012) | Ferrous microbial mat and aquatic microbial communities from Echinus Geyser, Yellowstone National Park, USA - transect B T=78-80 C v2... ...
TTTTACTTGCCTTTATTCCGCAAGTGAACGGTATGACTAAGGACGAGATAGTGAAGGTTCTTGTGGAGCAAGTAATGGCAATGGGATTCAAGATAAGGTTGATAACTCTTGACGCTGGTTTCTACACTGTTGATGTGCTCAACTTCATTTCACAGTTTAAGTATATAGTTGCTGTGCCTGTTGGGGATGTTAAGGTTTATGAGGAGTTTGACGGGGATTACACAACTAATAGTAAGAGGCATAGGAGGGATGAGCAGGTCAAGTTCAGGCTTCTCGTGTACAGCAAGGAAAAAGTGAGGAGAAAGAGTCTTGTTTATTTTGCTAGGGCTACTAACCTAGACCTATCCAAGAGGGAAGTGTTGGATTTGTATAATAAGGTAAGGGGTCCCATAGAGACCTCTTATAGGAACATTAAGGCTTTTCTTCCATTTACTAGTTCTACTAAGTTTGTTTTTCGCACGTTGATCTTCGTGCTGGCCCTTGTACTCTACTCCTTATATACCATATTCAAGGGGGAGGTGGGGAGAGAGGAGTTTAGATTATTATTAATTCTTTTATTTCCTGATTTATTCAATCCAGAGAATTTTACATTTAATCTAGGAGACACACTTATTTACACTATAGATTTATTTTCAAGGAGGTGATTTTGGGTCTACCGTGAAAGAAAGTGTCTATCATGTGGTAGTTCTCGAATTTGTCGTTTTTTCTCTTCCAACCTTAAGTTCAAATCCCTTCTCCCTATACTCGCTAATCACCTTGTCTAAAGCCTTGTTGAGCTCATCCATTAGTGTAGTCCACATTGTTTCTTCATTACAACGGTTTCTGTAATCTCTTGCAGACTCTTTGGCACTTTCCCACCCAAGAACTTCATAAACATTTTACTATCCCTAATTTCTCCCTCCAACTAAGAAATATGGCAGACTAACTTGATCAAGAGGATTGTCAAGAGTAGTATAACGTCCCACTTGGGCTTCTTCAACTGACTCCCGTTTATCCCTAAAAATTCTCAGAGGAAGAATTTATCAACCTTGAGTAGGAGATCCTTCTCAGTTAAAAGTGGCTTCATAATATTGTCCCATCCCAATTTCTTATTAATATTACTCATAAATTGCTTTTTGATCAATTTGGATAACGTCTCGTGACTATTTACATAGCTTCTCTCTTACTTATATGATGCAAGCTTTTTAAATATATTTAGGTAATTAACCATTATGAAAGTAGGACTTATTTTTCAAAGCAGTAGAAGATTGCTAAATATTTTAAATCGAGAGAAAAATAAAAACAATAATTTTCAAATATACGATAATATCCACAAATTAGATAATAATAAAAACCCATCATTAATATTAAATGTAATATTTTATATATTACATATAAATTTGGCTTTCATAAGAGGTAGAGATTTATGAAAATAAAAAACTTGGAAACTAAGACAATTGCAATACCTCTAAAAGATAAATTACTTCATGGTGTTGGAGAACATCCAGGTAGGCTTATTTTTACTATAGTCAAAATAGAAACTGATGAAGGTGTTATAGGTTATGGAGAAACTGGTGGGGGAGGATATTCCTTATCACCTATGATAGAAAAACTAAAGACTTCATTAATAGGTGAAGATCTTAATATAAGAAGGTTAAGATGGAAGGTTGCGTCGCCAATATCTGCCACATACTATAATCAACTATTGCCTCAAATATGGTTTCCAATAGAAACTGCTCTTTTAGACATTAAAGGAAAAGCTCTTGGAATATCGATTTCTGACCTAATAGGAGGTAAGGTGAGAGATGAGATAGAAGTTTCAGCATATATATTTCCTACTCCAAACACGTTAACAGTACAAGAATTAGTTAATAAAATTGAGAAAATCGTAAAGGAGGGCGGGTTTAGAGTAGTGAAATTGAAAACTGGCGTATTCTCACCTAAACATGAAATAGATGTAGTTAAGGAACTTGCTGAGAGATTACCCTATATCAAATTCCGACTAGACCCTAATGGTGCATGGAGTCTATCTGAAGCTCTTTATGTAGCCAGAAGCTTAGAGGGAGTGAACATCGAGTATTTTGAGGATCCAGTATGGACTACTAATGGCCTAAAAGCTTTCAGAGAATTAAGTAAATATCCAGTAGCTACGAACACTGTAGCTATCAAATTTGAGGATTTGCCCAATGTATTTTTAAGAGACGCTGTAGATATAGTTTTAGGAGATCCTCATTGGTGGTACGGAATCTACGGCTTCTTGGAATTGTCTGCTAGTCTATGGAGTCTAGGACTTGAATTAGGTATGCATAGTCCTACTGAGACTGGAATAGCCCTTGCCGCGATGCTACATGCTGCATCGGCTTCGCCAAATTTAGCTTATGCAATAGATACACATTATGTACACTTATCTGATGATATAATCAAAAGACCTTTTAAGATATCTGAAGGTAAGATAAAAGTACCCACAGAACCGGGCTTAGGTGTTGATGTGGATGAGAATAAAATAATTAAATATCAACAATTGTATGAAGGAGAAGGAGAATATACGTATCATCAAGTGGAACTTACTAAGGAAATTGTAATGATACCCAGAAGAAGTTTTATTAACTGTAAATGTCATCCATATTGATATAAAAATAAACATAATAGTTTTTTCAGTGCTTTTCTAATATGAAAATTTAATGTTGCTTTACTTATTCCAAAGTCTTCGCTGAGCTCCTCTAATGATATTTTTCTAGGATTTTCAAAAAATCCCTTACTTAATGCTCTAACCATAATCTCATATTCCAATGGAGTTAAAAGTTGAAGTGAATTCATAATGGTTAAATCAAGTAATTTAAATTTCAAAACCGTCACATTAGGTTTATCTTCTAGAGATTTTCTTAATTTTTCCATGCCACTATTAGATAAGAATAATAAATTATACTTCTCTATTCCATCTTCAATAATGGTAGATAATGTTATAGCTTTACTCTCAAATAAAGACTTTCTAATAGAATCTTTATAGTTACCTTTTAATACCACTTTATAAATATTCCTTTATATAAGATATTACTTTTTTATTTTAGCTTAAACCCACTATACTTATGATAGATTGTGATTGGAGCTATAACGGAATTAAAATTTGTGTCTTAAATAATGATACATTGCATATATCAATATTGCCAGAAATTGGAAGAATAATATGGAGCGTAAAATATAATGGTTATGAGTTGATGTATCATCATTACAAGGAATTGGAGTTACCTTGGAGGTTTAAAGAAGATTTTCCTAGATATTCCACTAGGTATTCCCCTTGGGGGAACTCGCCAACAGGCACGTGTCTGCCACCCTCGACAACACGCGCGTTGGCCTTGAGTTCCCCCACAGTATCCTCCAACAGCGTTTTAGAGTTAACATACCAAGAGTCGAAGACCTTGCCCACAACATTGAACTCCTCCTCAAGAATAGGTAGTATTTCCAAGTATGCTTGTATTTTTGTCTTGAATTCTACTTTTTCTCCCCTTTCCTTTAATATTTCTACTACCTTTTGTGGTATGTATGGTATTATTGAGACTATGTATGTTTCGTTTGTTTTCAAGTCCTTTACTGTTATTATTAGTATCTGTATTGCTGGCTCGTATCTCTTGTGTACTTTGCAGTAGTATACTTGTGTTGCGTTTCTTGATACTGGTATTGCTCTTGCGTATTGTTTATGATCGTGTGTGTCGTCTATTATGAGTAGGACTGGTTGATTCTTTACTATGTTTTTTACTGCTTTCATTAGGTTTGCTATCTTGTCTAGGTTTTTGAGTAGTGTCATGTAGTCCATGTTTATCTCTTGTGATATTTCTTATGCTCCCTTGCCTATTATTCCTCCTAGTAGTAGTCTTATTGTACTGTCTTTTCTTATGTTCTCTAGTGGGGCAAGTGCAGCATCATTTAAAGCTTGGTAATACGCATCGTTGCTGAGGTTTTTATTCACACGATATTTTCTAGGGATGTTTTTTAAAAAAGTTTTCAAGCTTCCCTCAGACTACAAGGATTTTCCAATAAATGCTACTCAAGTTCGAAACCCTTTTCCTTATTCTCGTTAATCACCTTGTCTAGGGCCTTGTCGAGTTCATTCATTAGAGTTGTCCACATTGTTTCCCCCCTTCAACGATTGTTTCTTGTAGGAGAAGAATGCTTTTTGGTGGGACTTTCCCACTCAAGGATTTCATAAATATTTTGCTATCCCTAATTTCTCCCTCTAACCAAGAGATGTCGTAGACGAACTTGATTAATAGGACTTTGAGGAGTAATATAATGTCCCACCTGGGTTTCTTGGAGTAAAGTGACTCAAGTTTACCCCTAAACGTTTCCCAAGGAAATACTTTATCAACCTTTAGTAAAAGGTCTTTCTCAGTTGAAAGTTACTTCATAATATTATCTCATCCCAATTTCTTATTGATATTACTTACGAATTGCCTTTTGATCAACTTGGATAACGTCACGTTTTTAATATTGCTCTAACACATAAACAGTGTGAAGGGTGCAATATTTGACTTAGATGGTACTTTAGCAAATACAGAAGAAATTCATAAAAAAGCATGGGAAATTGCGTTAAATAGGTTAGGATTTGAAACAAATATAGATATAAGTACATTATTAGGTAGAAAAACTATAGACATAGCGAAAATTTTGGTAGGGGAAGAATTAGCAGAAACACTAGCAAAAATAAAAACACAAATTTACTCAGAGCTAATAAAATCTCTTGCAAAATCAAAAGAATGCGCAAATGAGCTGATTAATTATCTGAAAAGTAAAGGAATTTCAATAGCAGTGGTAACTTCGTCCATGCGCACTTCAGCATTAGAAGTTTTAAAAATTATAAATATTCATCCAGATGTATTAATAGCTGGCGATGATGTAAGTATAGGAAAGCCAGATCCTACCCCTATATTAGAGGCCATCAGAAAACTAAGAGTTACTCCTACTGAAACTATAGGTGTGGGTGATACGTTATATGACGTAGTAGCATATTATAAATCTGGAATTAGAAAAATATTTGTTGTAAAAAGTAGCGTTCCATTAGATGAGGAAGAAGTTTATAAATATGGAGCCCAAATATTATCCTCATTATGTGAACTATTATCATATAATAATGTAATATAGGAAATTAAGTCAATTTATTATTTAAAATATTATGCATAACTTCACTTGATTAAAAACAAAGTTTTTAACCTTATGTTACGAGATATGTATTAAGGTAGATCTAAATGATTGGTAACCCATATGATTGGATAATAATATTAGTAGTTGTTGCGGTACTGTTCTTTGGGGCTTCTAAGATTCCAGAATTATTTAGATCAATGGGAAGGGCTGTAGGAGAATTTAAAAAAGGAAGAATAGAAGCTGAGATGGAATTACAACAAATGCAGCAACAATTAGTGCAGCAACCAACAGTTACTCAAAATCAAGATACTAAGGTTCAAGAGCTCGAAAAACAAATAGCTGAATTGCAAAAACAATTGGAGCAATTGAAAAAATCTAATCAGAATCAATAAGTTTGATAAAGTTAAAAATTTTTTTCTAGGTGAACGCTAATGATTAGTAATGTAGGTGATTTTCTAGTAGTGCTAGTAGTATTTATATTACTACTTGCTGGAGATAAAAACGCTGGAAAGACAGCCAAATCTATAGGCAAATTTTTAAGTCAACTGAGAAAAAGTCAGGAAGAGTTCAAAAATGAACTTATTAGGGAGATAAATAATATTGATGATAATTATGTAAATAATACAAATTTTAAGTATATAAGAAATGTTAGCCAGGATAGAGTAAGGGAATTAGAGATGAGGATAAAAGAATTACAGGAAGAATTGCAGAGGCTGAAGAATAATGGTGGAAAGAACTAAAGAGATAGAAAATATGGAAGAAAGACCTTTAATAGAGCATCTAAGGGAATTAGCTTATAGACTAAAAAGAATATTCATCTCCCTTCTGATTACTTTTCTGATTTACTTTATGATTGGTGTTCAATTCATTACTACATCTCTGCCTTTTCCTTTTTTTGGATTAAAATATATATTAGTTACTATTCCTTATCTTTACCCGTCTATATTTAATAGTATAGCAGTTCAATTAACACAAGTTTTTATATACGATGAATTACCAAAAGGAGTGAAATTAATAATTATAAATTTATTTGACCCTTTATTTGCCTCATTTTATATCTCACTTTATTTAGCTTTATTTACTTCTATTCCAATTATAGTAAGAGAAATATGGGCCTTTATCGCACCAGGATTATATGAGCACGAGAAAAGATTATTAAAAAGTGCAATAATTCCTGCTTTTTTACTATTTGCTTTAGGTTCATCTTTCGCTTACTTTATTTTAATACCATTAATGTTAAAAATAGTACTTATATACGCTAAGGCATTAGGTCCAGCAGTATTATCTACATTAGGTTTAAGATCTTTTATAAGTACCATAATGACTCTTATGATAGCTACTGGCCTAGCTTTTGAGTTACCTTTAATAATGACTGGTTTAACTGCAATGGAGATAGTTAAGTCCACTACATGGTTACAAAACTGGAGATGGGGAGTTTTAATTTCATTTATAATAGCATGGATAATCTCACCTGGTACTACTGGAGGTATTATAGAAACAGTGATAGGTTTAATATTATCCTCATTATTTTTCGTAGGTGCAATAGCAAGCAAACTAGTAGAGAAGAAAAGGTATAAAACAAAAATAGGTTAGAATTTTCTATAAATTCTATTAAATTTAAAGTAACTAAATAATATTACTAAAACATTAAATTTATATACCTTATATCATGATTAAAAATTACTATGAAAAGTTGTACAAAAATTTTTAAGCTGGATATGCTATCCAGATAAGTATGAAAATGATAAAGACAATTGCGTTAATATTGGGTATAATCATAATTGTAAGTTTACTATCGATTTTTTATTATTTTAGTAATCATAGCAATACAATGATATCCAAAAATAGGACGGGCAATATCAGAATAGTAGTCTTGGCCCCAAGCGATACTCAAATCTTAATTAGTCTTGGATTAGGTAAATATATTGTAGGAATGGATTATTATTCTTATCAATTATTAAAATATCTTAATATAACTAATTTAATTCCAAATAATGTCACAGTATTTAATGAGATAGCTCCGCCAAATATTTCTGGGATATTATTATTACGTCCTACAGTAGTAATTGTAGAAAAAGGACTAATTGGTAGTTATCTGCAGCAATTAGAAGAAGCAGGACTTAATGTGTTTGTGACTAATAACGATTACGCTGTGTCATTTCCACAAATAGAGAATACAATATTACAAATAGGAAAATATTTTAATCTAACTCAAAATGCTGAGGAGCTAATAAACTGGATGAATGAGAGAATTTCGGAGTTTTCGTCTGTCGGAAACGTTAGCATAGCATATTTGCTGTGGGTTTGCCCTAATTTAAACTTTTATACTGTTGGTGGAAATGTCTTTGTAAACTCAATTATTACTCTTGCAGGTGGTGTAAATGTTTTTTCAAACTACTCTGGTTATCCTCTACTAACTCCCAGTAATTTAATACTTTCGAAGCCTTCAATAATTATAGTTCAAGAGGAATATAACTTAACTTATACAAATTATTTAATCTCACAATATCATTACATTAATGAAAGCAAGATATATATATTAGGCAATTTTGCTACATCTCTGTTCAATGAACCTGGACCTTTGTCTGTATATTCCATTAGAATGATAAATATGATAATTAAAGGAGAGACTCCAAAATATATATCATACTCGTGGCTTATGGCTAACCTTAATGTAACATTACCGGTGTTTTAGAATGAAACTGATAACAATAATTTTTGTAATATTATTTCTATTTTCTTTCTTTCTTTCTCTAATTTATGGAGATGTCGAGATTCCCATATCTCAACTACTTCATCCAAATAGTATTTATGCATACATTTTATATGAAATAAGATTACCCACGGTACTTTCAGCCATATTTATAGGTATAATTTTATCCGTATCTGGTGCAATTTTACAAATGCTTTTAAGAAATCCACTAGTAGACTCATATATAAGCGGCACTGCATCTGGAGGAGCTTTTGGAGCCGTACTGACTTATTTCTTATTACTTTTTAATTTACCTTTCTCGTGGATTGTCTTCTTTCAACCAATTATAGCGTTTATAATGGCATTACTTGCTACTTTAATTACTATTATAATTGGGAAAAGAAGTGGTTTTTTAGGGCTCATAATTGGTGGTGTATTAGTTTCCTTTATATTCTCTTCCTTAGTTACTATCCTTTTATCATTCATGAGCTTAAAATACCCCCAAATACCGCCACTTACATTCTGGCTATTAGGCGATATTAGTGTAATAGGCTGGTTTGACGTAATTATTTTAGCTATCCTATCTATATTGCTACTCTCTTTAGCAATACTTAACTCAAGAATTATCGATTTGTTAGCAATAAGTGATGAAATATCTTATGCCCACGGTTTAAATCCCAATAGCCAAAGAATACTTTGGCTAGCGTTAGTAAGTTCTGTAGTAGCTTATTGTGTTTCAATAGCTGGTATTATAGGATTTTTAGGTATAATAGTTCCACATATAGTCAGAAGGTTAGTAGGAGGGAATACAAAGGTTCTGTCTATTTATTCTTCATTGGTAGGCTCTGCAATTTTAATGTTAAGCAACCTTATATCTCACGGATTATTAGGTTATTATATTCCCCTAACCGCTATTATGTCTCTAATAGGCTCACCGATAATGATAATGGCATTAGTGAGGAGAAATGCTAGTGCTGAAGAATATTAATGTTAACATAAATGGAAAGAGAATTTTGTCAGATATCTCTTTTTCTGTAAATCATGGTGTAAACATAATTTTGGGACCTAACGGTAGTGGGAAAACTACACTATTAAGAGCGATAATAGGAATGGTAAAATATAGTGGGGAAATTAGGATATCTGGCAACATTTCATTTGTTCCAGCAGAGTTTTCATCCCCTCAAATGAACGTAATAGATGTTCTTTTATCTGGTAATAAGAAAGCTGATTATCTATATTTTGTTAGGGAACTAGGTATAGAAGAGTTTCTCAATAGAGAGTTTTCCACATTAAGTTCAGGTGAGAAAAAATTAGTTTTAATAGCTAAAGCTTTAGCTGAGGGAGAAAATGTGATCATGGATGAGCCATTATCTAATTTGGATATAAAAAATAGATTAAAGTTAATGAAAATAATTAAAAAATTTAAGAAAACTTTTCTTATAACATCCCATGAATTAGATATAGTAAATTATTCAGATAAGATAATTCTTCTTAGTAAGGGCAAATTAGTTTATGACGGAAATGTGAGTGACCTTTCAGAAGATCTAATTTCTAGTGTATACGGTGTAAAGATTAGAAAGGTTAAAATAGATGGTGAGATATATTTTAAACCCATGGAGTATTCACTATAATTATCTTTTATAAATTTCGTTTAAACTTTTTATTTGACTTACCAGATTTTAATGTAAGTGAATAGTAGTTGCTTTTAATGAGAGTTTTAGGAGTTAAAGGAGGAGTAGGTAAGACTACAATATCGTTATATTTATCTAAGCAACTGTCTTTAAACGGCAAATGTTTACTTATAGATTTAGATAACCTATCTTATGGCTCCCTTTTCTTAGGTCATGACAAAATAGGATTATATGATGAGATGCGTAATGGGAATAAGTTCTTCACTAACTCATTACAGAAAATTAATGAAACATACGTTTTAAAAGTATTCTCGGACCCCTTTATTAGAACTAAGATCAGTAAAAATGAGAAATTTTTGCTAAGTGAGAGAATAAATGAGTTATTAAATAAGGGGTGGGATTTCGTCATTATAGATACCCCGTCAGTTGTTGACGAGGATGATATAGTTTTTTCAATAAATGCAGATAAGATAGTTAATATCTTTATCGCGGATCCAATGTCAGTGAAATTAACAATAAATTTCTTTTTTAATAAATATAAGCATAGTTATATGAATATATTAATATTGAATTTAATTCCTCCAATTAAGAAAAGTATAGAAGAATATGAGAAAACTCTGAGACAATATGAAAATCTTTTTGACATTTTAGTTTTAGAAACTTTTGAGGAAGGATTATATTTATATAAACCATCTAAAGTATCTAACTTTGAAAGTAAAAATCTAAATAAACTGGTAGAGGCAATCATACGTAGACAAAAAATAATAGTGGTTCCCTCTTAGTTAGCTTATGATTAGAGAAGTTTGTATGGTTTGTGGAAAGGAAAGGGAAAACATATATGAAATTAAGTGTAGTAAATGTGGAGGCCCATTCGATATTCAATTGGATTTTAAATACAGTGATGAAATTAGGGCAAATTTTCCATATATAAGGAATTTTGTTTCATTAGGTGAAGGAAAAACGCCAATGATAAAAAAAGGTAAAATATGGTTCAAATTAGACTTTTTAAATCCAACTGGTTCATATAAAGATAGGGGTTCTGTAACCTTAATTTCATATCTTGCTGAAAGAGGAATAAGGCAAATTAGTGAGGACTCTTCTGGAAATGCAGGTGCCTCAATTGCAGCCTATGCAGCAGCAGCTGGTATAGAAGCATATATATTCGTTCCAGATAACACAAAGGGCAATAAATTAAAGCAAATAGAAGCATACGGAGCCCATGTTATAAAGGTTAAGGGAAGTAGAGAGGATGTAGCGTTAGCTGCTGAAAAATCTGGCTATTATTATGCATCTCATGTTCTTCAACCTCAATTTAGGGATGGTATTAGAACTTTAGCATACGAAATTGCTAAAGACTTAAACTGGAAAGTAGAGTACGTATTTATTCCAGTTTCTGCTGGAACTCTTCTATTAGGCATATATAAGGGCTTTAAACACTTGTTGGATTCGGGCGTTATCAACGAGATGCCTAAAATAGTAGCTGTTCAAACTCAACAAGTTATGCCTCTTTGTGCTAAATTTAAAAATATTAACTATACTCCACCCGCTGTAGTAACTTCGATAGCAGATGCTCTAGTCTCAACAAAACCAATTTTACTAGAACATATGGTTAAAGTCATACATGAGTGTATAGTTGTTAATGATAACGAGATAATTAACGCCTGGAAAGAACTAGCAAAAATGGGACTATTAGTTGAATTTAGTTCTGCCACTGTTTATGCAGCATACGAAAAATTAAAAGTTGATGATGCCGTATTAATATTAACGGGAAGTGGGTTAAAGACCTTATGAACATTTATGTAGGTACATCTGGATGGATGTACGATTGGAATAAGGAAGGCACATTAGATTGGTACGTTAAAAATAGTGGGCTTAATGCAGTGGAGTTAAATATGTCTTTTTATCGTTTTCCTACTAGGCAACAGATAGAGAAGTGGAGAAAATATGATATTAAATGGTCTATAAAGGTAAATAAGTGGATTACCCACATTAAAAGGTTGACTGATATGCAATCGTGGTATAATTTCTATAATATAACGAAAGATTTAAACCCAGATTTCTTTTTATTTCAGTTACCATCTTCATTTAAAAGGAATGAAATTAATGAGAAGAGAGTTACGAAATTCGCTGAAGTTATTGGAAATAGAATGGCTGTAGAATTCAGAGATCCTCAATGGTATCTCAAACCATTAAACATTAACGCGGTTATAGTCTCTATTGACTCACCAATAGGCACTTACTTAATAAATAACAAAGGGTATATATACTTAAGACTTCATGGTAGAGATAATTGGTATCATTATGAGTATTCAAAAGAGGAATTAAGGCAGATAGCGACTAGTATAATTAAAATGAATCCAGATAAAGTTTACATATTTTTTAACAACGATCATTGGATGTTAGAGAACGCTAGATATATGCTAAAGATTTTAAAGGAAATGGTGTAATTTTTAAAATGTGATGACAAGGGACCACATGGATAGATGAAGAGAACTTACCCGGCTGATGTATTTAAATTTCTTTTTTATATTATTTAAATAAGTATGGACGTAAGAATTGCAGTAATAGGTTCTGGGAAAATAGGTTCTGCAATAATAAAGTCAATAAGGCAAAAATATAAGGAAATTAACTTAATAGCGACAAGAAGAAATGAGGAAAGTATCAAGAGTTTAAGAGATTTAGGAGTTGAAGTTACTAAAGATAACAATTACGCAGTAAGTAAATCTGATCTCATTATATTGAGTGTAAAGCCTCACCACTTCCCTACAGTATTAAAGCAAGTTGATAAGAGCTTATGGAAAAATAAGATTGTGGTTTCTATTATGGCAGGAGTTAAGTTATCTACACTTTCCTCTTTAATTAAGGAGGCTGAAGTATATAGGGCTATGCCTAACATAAATGCTATAGTTAGTAAATCGTCTACGGCTTTTGCGGAAAATAATGGTCAACATAAGGAATTAGTTGAAGAAGTCTTTAAGACTTTAGGCAATGTATACTGGTTACCCGAGGAATATCTAGATATTTGGACAGCTTTAGTAGGAAGTGGACCAGCCTTTCTATCTGAGATAATAGACGCGTTAATTTTGGGTGCAGTAGCATGCGGTATGCCAAGGGAGATAGCATACGGCGCAATTTTAGATGTATTAGAAGGTACTGCTGAAATGCTTAGGAGTACTTCAAACCATCCAATAGTATTAAGAGATCAAGTTACCACTTCTGCTGGTACTACGATCAGGGGATTAATGGTTTTAGAAGCTAAAGGTGTAAAATCAGCTTTAATTGAGACTATTGAGGCTGCTTATAAGAGGGCCGTTGAGATAGGCAATGAGATTGATAAAAATATTAGAAATTTAATGTATAATGGATAATTATATTTCAATTGATTATATATCCATGTACCATTCAAATTAAAATTGAGCAAATTATCTTTTATTCAATACAAAATTATATTCAATATAATAATCATATCAATGAAATCCTATTCTCTAAATATAAAATAACTAAAAAACTTTAATAGCGCTAATATATGGGTTATAATGAATGGATAAACGGCTTATTACTATTATCTTAACTATAAGCAATATAATTGCTATTCTAGAACTTCCATTATATTATCCCTTTATGTCATTTATCTTATTTTCATCTTCTTTATCAATGATATATGAAGCTCAGTTATCGTTAATTTTTACAACACTTATTGCGCTTCTTATCTCTTTCTTTATTAGATTAATTTCATTACAAAAAATTATAGCTATATCGATTTTAATGTTAATCTCGTTAATAGCAGGCAAGAATAAGTGGGTATATTCATTGCTATTATCCTTGTCTCCAGCGTTAATATTTGGTGACTCTTATTATCTCTTATTAATTTTAGTATTATTAATTCCTTTATTATCTAAAATTGGGGAGATTAGGGCTATAATTTTGTCAGGTATCGTATATTTAATCACCTCTGGTATACTATTTACTCTTAATCAACAGTTTTTTGTTCAACTGTCTACAGCATCTTATTATTATCTTTTATTAGGCGTAATAGGGGTGATTATAGAAAACAAACGCATTAACCCAATAACTACAAAAAAGTTTCTCATTTATTTCTCATTTATTCCAGCATCTTTAGCTGCAATAATGCTAGGTATACCTAAAAATTCACAGCTTTTATATTGGTCTATAAATTCATTTTACTTCACTCACCTATATTTACCTTGGATATTAGGTCTTGGTTATAATATAAATCAGCATCTCTTATCAGAATGGATTTTCGCTTATCTGTTGATTTTATTATTAAAGAATACGTTAATTGCGTCCCAGGTATTTCTTGGAATTTTCACATTTTTAGCCGGTTTTATTTCATATTACGTATTTAAGAAACTTGACTTAAGATATCCCCTTTTACTAGCACTCTTGTATCAGTTCAATATTTTCGATCCAATTATAAATTATTCAATCTCAATTTTCTCTTACGCATTTCTACCTTTAGTAATACTTTTTGCGTATAATAATAAAAGAATATTATATTCAATTCTTACATTTGTAACGGCTACTTCGTTACCCATCTTTTTATCTAGTATAATAGTACCTTTTATATACCGTAAGTATATTTTGCCAGTTTACGCATTAGGTGTAAATGCCTTTTGGCTTATTCCATATCTATTCTTTGGAATAACTCACTTATCTCTGCATCAAATTCCCGAACTTTATGTTCTTCTAGCCATGCTTTTCATATCATTTATATCATTAATATATTATTTGGAATTCAAAAGAAATGACGTCATTTATATCATTTTTATATCATTTATTCTTCTCCTTTTAGGAATTAACGTTTCGCCTTTAATCCTCATATACTCATTATTATTAGTGGGAAGTATAAAAAATATGGATATAATTTTAAAATCAGTAATAATTGCCTTAGTACTATTAAGTACATTAAGTTTTTCTTATGGTTTGATTATTCGCTATAATGATATTGCATATTACAATTATTATTCTGACATTCCTAAGCCTGGACTTTACGGCTTTGGTATAAATACTAATGTAAATTATCTTAATCTTTCAGTAGGTGGTATACCATTTAGCTCAATAAATTATAGTACCAAATATTTTATAATAAATAATGTTATTATGGAAAATGAATTATATTATGGATTTCCAGTTCCAGCAATACCAAATTATACTCCACAATTAAAACTTTTATATGCATATACAAATTCTGGGGCTATAAATTTCATTTATTCAAAATTTAATCAGCTAATAGGAATTATCTGGTATACTAATGGTCCTTCAAAATTAACTATGGTATTTCCATATGAGGTAGAGTCAGTTAGTGGCATAAATGCCACTATTAATAATAATACAATTACAATTTTCTCCGATAAACCCTTAGTCATAATCGGCGGTAACATTACTGTTAACGGTAAGCCAATTTTCTCCTCTTATTATAAACCTAAAATAACTACAACTATCGGAGTAGGAGAGATTTCAGAAAAAATAAAAGCTAACACTTCAATTTATCTTATAATTACACAACCAGTTAGTATAAATGGTAAGGAGTATAATAAATCAATAGTTCTTCCTCCTGGCGAATATACTATAATAATCTCTGACCTAAGATTAGAATACATAAGTTATATTTCAATTATGTTAACGTTAATTTCATTAATCTTATTATTTAGGAGGTTTAGATTATGAGAAAGATTCTATTAGTGGCAATTTTCTTTTTACTCAGTTTAGAGTTTATGAGTATAGTAGCCTTATCATACTCTATACTAATAATATCTCCTAAAATTGTAAAAATATTGGAGCAAGAAAATAATTTAAATAACATTTATAGTAATCCAGGCTGGGCTAATGGTACGGCTATAGTTGAGAAGAATACTAGTTACGAAACAATATATGGGTTGGATTATAGTTATGCAGTACAGAAAATTAACATCTCCAGTTTATCGAACTTTACATATGCAGTAAGATATGATTATATCTCTGGTATACAAGCTGGGGCAATAATATTGGGGGGGAATGTCGAATTAGATAAACCAGCTAATATTCAGCCTTATGTTTTAATTTACTCTGTAGTTTCTGGCGAATTACTTATAAAAACGCCTACTACTACCTTAAAAAGTATTATAAAGAATTTACCATCAAGCGTCTCTGGTATTTTAATTATTCATTTTACGGATGTAGAGGGAAATCTTACTATTACTACAATTTCTTTAGATAATTCTAATGTAACTTTAGTATACATAACTCCTATTCCTTGGTCAAGTATAAAATATGCAGGCTGGCTACAAGATGAGGGATTCTCTTTTATATACTATTTAGGTGAACCTATATCTTTAGCCGAAACAATACCTATGATCGCAGGAAGTACATTTTTAGTATCTAATATTGTAAGTTCGCCCATATGGAAGTTAGGTACGGCAAAAGTGGTAAACTATACGAATAACTATGAAATTCTAGAAGGAGAAAGTGGTGGAAGTTATATCGTTCAGTATTATAATATATCTCCTCTTAGGTATTTTATAGTATCGTCTAATTTTACCTACTATAATGGAAGTAATGTTGGGATAGAGTTGTTGGGAAGTAATATAGACTTAAGTGAGCCTGACAATCAACAAATTTACGCTTTACTTTATTCAGTCAATAACGGCATACTCTGGATAGAAGAACCATCAAAGGGATGGCATGGAATAAAGAGCGGCTTGCCGGTAATTAAAAATGGTATTATTAGTCTATTATTATTAAATAATGATGGTAATGTTAGTTTATATGAGATTATCGTAAATAAAACATTATATTTTATTAATATTACAACTCCAATCCCATGGAACAATATAACTTATGTAGGCTGGAGAGTAGACAACGGTTTTTCGAAATTAATTTTTATGCCTCAAAATTATATTGTTATACAACAAACAAATTTAGTATTTGAATTTCTAAATAATAATGGTACACCAGCCTCAGATCAAAAATACTATATTTACATAGGTAATAATTTAACTTATTTACAATTTTATTCTTCTGGATATACTAATTCAGATGGTATGGCATCTATACTTTTGCCTATAATATATTCTACTTATAATAATTACGAGTATATTAGAATAATTTGGGTAAATAAATCGGTTAATGTTACACTGATAATACCGTTAATACAATATAAATATGAACAATTGGATATTCCATTAAATCCATTTAATTTGAATGAAGAGAAAATAAATATTAAGGTAAATTATTTGGAATTAGCTTTATTTCTAAGTTTAATAATAGTCTTATTAATGTATTTATGGGAAGATAAGATTAAAGGTAAATAGTCTTAAAGTAACCTAATTTCCTATAGGAATTTAATAACTCATCAAATTTCTGAGAATATTGAATTGCAGGGCAATCATTACATATCTCGTCATTTCCTAAAATTTCCTTAGAATACCAATATAGGATTGGATTTGCAAATAATAATTTATTTCCCATATTGCCCATCAAAAATGGTATTGAATAATTAATATTAGTCTCTCTTTCAATGATATCTCTAGTTAATTTAGAATACGAACTCTTAGCTATAAATACATTTACTAGCTTCATTAGAATATTATCAAAAAAGGTGTAATCATTATTTCCTAGAATCATTAATGAGCCATATATGTATTCATTTATTGTAAAGACGTTTTTCTCATGAAGCTCTCCTAAATTTATTTCTCCAATTTGCATTAAATCATTATTACGTTTTATAAATAATCCAACCTTTAATCCATTTCTTTCTGGCTTAATTGACGTGCTTCTTAGGATGTCAACATTCTCCACGTGTAAGTTACCTTTTAAGTTAATAGAAAATAATTTCACTTTATTTTTATTTAATTTTATATATTTATTAAATAAATTAATCTCAATTTGCTCAGTATTTTCATTTTGATCACTATATAGTGCTGTAAAAAAGGTAAGATTTGTTTTATCTATTGTAACTGTTGATATTGGGTTTATTTTATTGTTTATATCTAATTTATAGATAGATAAATAAGTGTATATTGTTTTAATATTATTTATTTTATATGTAGATATTTGATTTTTACTTATTATTTGAGGTAATGTAGACGTAAGTTCTAAAACGTCTATTATCCCAGATTCCAAAATTAAACTCATATATTTTTTATCTTCTATCTGAAATAATGGTATTACGTGTTTCTGTTCATTTTCAAAAATTTTTTTGTACTCATCTAATGAGGGTAATTGAGGTTTTTGTTTACCTCTTTTCTTAACCTCTTGTTCTCTCGGTACTTCTCTTTTTGGCAAGCAGTTATCAAAAGAGAGCTTCTGCGCTATTTTTAGTTCTTCTATATTTTGGGATAACATATTTTCAATGTCACTTATTAGATCGTAGAGTGCTTTATGCAAAGTAGTTTTAGTATATTCCTTAGTTATTTTCTTAGCTTCATCGTTTACGCACAGTATTACCGTTAAAATATACGGTTTTTCCTTGATTAATAGTATTGGAATACCTTTTTCAGTAACCAGTGGTGTAACTGTTCCTTCAGTAACATGATTTACTAAATATTCGAGTAGTTGATAAGATTCTTCTTTCATTTTGCCTTTTACTACGATTAACCATATTTATATGTATTTGTCATATTTCTGATTATGGAAGATGCTATTAATCTTGCAAAAAATGGTAAGATTTTGAAGGCTTTATTATTTTTAAAAGAATATGTAGTAGAGAATGAGAATCTTTGGGATAAGTCAAATGAAAATTGCAACGAACTTTTTAAAGCTATTGTGAGCATGCCTTCCCTTAATGATGAGAGTTGGGGTATTTTCGTTCCTTCTATAGATTATGAGGAATTCATGGAAATAATTAGAAGGGTATACGAATGTATGCGATAATAAACTATGTAGACAATTTAATATACAATACAATAAGAAGGATATCTGTTGAAAATTTTTGTCATGTATATGACATTAAATCGTACTCCCCATCGAAGTTAGTAGCTATTGTAGGAAATGTAAGGTTGATCGCAATAAAAAGTGATAGAAAAGTCACTTTATATATATTATGTGGTAAAAATAGGGAGATTTTTCAACTTAATGTAGACTATGAAAACAATAAACTAACATATTATCAAAAGTCAAAAAAGTCGATAGAAGAATTAGATATCAATTCGATATATTCCTTAATATCTTCTCTAGAAAATGATCTATATAACGCAATGATAAAAGTTAGTGAAGAGTGTGAACTACAAGTTTTATGTCAAGGTTATAAAAGAGGGATAAAGGAAAATTTAATTCCTGGATTAGTAATTAATGTTAATGATAAAATAATGGAAAGTTTAGAATATATATTAACTATTTTATATAAAAGAAATATGAGTGTAAAATGTAGTAATAAAAATGAAATATGTATAAAGAAGGTAATTCTGTCGCAGAGAAATAGGATATATATTCAGCTTCATGATCAGAATAAACAAAATTATTGGTATATAGAGTTAAATGAACTAATTAACAAATTACCAGATTATGCATCAGATATTTTAATAATAATAAATTCTATAGTGAAGAAATTAAGTGGATAATTTTTATAATATTATTAGATATATTTTAAATTAAATCAAAGTTACAATTTAGAATATAATTTCTCTAAGAAATTCAAATCACCTAGTGTTGATAACAAGACACCTTTTACTTTTATTTCCTTTAACATTTCTATTACTGATAATATTTCTTTATCCTCGAAATATGGCTGACTTAAGCTTTTTACAGCTTCTTTGTTTTTATCAGTCATAATTATAATATATGGGATAGCTCTTTCAACTAATTTCGGTCCATAATGCTTAATTTCGTTAATATTTCTCATTCTTAAAACTAAGAAGAAATCCGCATTAGAATCCAGCCTAGCGTTAATTTCACTCTCACTTTTCCTTAAACTTATCATCATCCCACTTCTAACTCCATATCCTTTAGCTATATTAACTGCCTCCTCAGAAGATAGATAGCCTACTTCTTTCCCGTATTTTGGTTTATCCCCCCTTGTAAAGGCTATATCAACATTTAACATTTTAGCTGTAATTGAAAGAGAGTGAACAAATAGTTCATTAACGTCAAATAGTCTTTGATTTATAATTATTGTTTTATCTAAATTTAATGAATATCTAATTAATGATGCTATAAAAGATGGCAATGGAGATGGTAATCCTAGTGGAGAATCTGGGATATCAAAACCATCATAGTCTGAAAGCGTTTTTACCTCCTTCAGTATTTTTTCAATTTTTTTCTTGGGATGAAGTTCTACTAATATTTGCATTAAGCTCATATTACCTTATTTAAAGCTAAATTTTTTTCCTTAAGTGGTGTAAGTCTATTATATGAGCTCTGTGAGGAAGAGAAGAATCTTATTACACTATCCAGATGACATGCCAGCAGGCTTTGTTGAGTATGCTGATGGCGTGTCGAAAGTATATGATGAGAATGGTAATTTTTTGTTTCAAATAGAAGGAATATTTCCTCTAAAACCCCAAAAGTCATTAGATTACTCATGGATAGATAAAGTTTTAGAAAGAGGTCTACAAGATTCCAGGAAAAGGTTTATCTTATATGTAGCCTCCAGATATCTAATAAACGTAAAGGGGTTAAGTGAAGAAGAGGCCGTAAATTTATTAAAGGAATTCTATTATAAGACACCATCTGGAAAAATATACGAATCTTGGTTAAAATCTGTTGTTAGGGGCGTAAAAAATAAAAATTTACTTCCATGGTCGTTAAAGAAAATTGAGGAGAAAGATAAGGAGATGTATAATGAAATAACGAAAGCACTAAAATCTTGATAATACGAATCATATTATTTTACAATAAAGAAAAATATATTAATGTAAGATAATTTAAGCAATTTTTGAAAGGAATTATTAAACAAAGATTTAAAAATATTTAGATGTTATTTTCTTGTATGAATAGCTCCTATTCTTTAACCAGCTGGATTTTAATATTAGCACCTCTAACTATATTCTTAATTATAACAATTTGGGTGATAAATATTTTAAATATTTCTCCTCAATGGAAGCCTGCTGTCCCAATAGTTATAGGATTTGCTACACTCTTCTTATTAATAGGTGTATTTATAAGGACAAAATTTGGTAAATTCGCTTTATGATAGTCAGAGCATGAATGGCTCTTCACTATTTCTGCTGTCCCAATTCTTCATCATCTTCTAAAAATCTATTTAAAAACTCGTCTACATATTGTTTTTCCCCGAATATTACTAGATCATCAATAGCATCATCATAGTATTTTCTTATTTTATTAATTAAATTGGTCATATTATATATATCGAAATCAAGAACTTCTCCTCCTTGTAATTTATCATCTTCATAAACAGTTATTATCATATTTTTATATACTGAAAATCTAAACGCAGAGACTATTTTACCATCCTCTACTTTTTTATATACCATAATTAATAACATGGGCTCTGTGATTCCGTGCCTAGTATATTCTGCGTGTTTTATCATGTGAATATAAAATTAAAGACTAGTTTTTATTTTATCTCCTCTTTCTATGGTAGTATTATTCGCAAATACTAGCCAAAAAAAGAGAACAGCTAAGCGTTTTCATTTTCCAATTGTTGTATATATTTTTCGTAATATGATATAGATTTTCTAAGATTAATAATTTCATTTTCATAATTAGCTAATTCTGAATAAGCTCTAGCTAGAAATAGGAAATCACCTATTTTCTCTGCACTTTTTATTGCCTCCTTTAAAAATTGATAAATTCTAGTTCTCTTATAAATATCATAAAGTATTAATATTTTATCCTTATTATCATCCATATTTTTTATTCTTTCTAATATTTCCGGAAATAGTGTGAAATCCTTAGCCGATAATTTATAAAGTACCTTCAATTGATCCTTATAATCACCTAATCTTGTATATATTTCAAGAGCTTTTCTTAGGTCATTTTCGTCATCAGATATGCTTAGTACATCGGCAAGTATTCTCTCATTCTTTAATAAGATAGCCACTTCCTTTGCTTTGTTTAACAATTCTCTATTATTATAATATTTCGCTAAAGCGGCATATGTTATAGCCAAATCTTCAGAAGGTATTTCAAAATTTTCCAAAATAGATCTTGCTTCCTCAACATATTTTATATCCTTCTCACCTAATTTTAAACACACTTTTACAAGTAATTTCTTGCTTAATACATTTATTTCACCTTTACTATTTAATATTATATTTCTTAAAATTGCGTAAGCCTTGTTAATTTCACCTTTCCTAAAATAAGCTAAAGATATATTATATAATACAATATACTTGTCGTCATCAGATATTTTATACTTGCTTAGTATTTCCTCGAAAATTGATATAGCAGAGTCTAAGTTTCCTTTCTCTATATATATTAGCCCTAAAAGGTTTAATACTCGCACATCTTTTTTATCAAGATTACTAACTATATTAAGTGCTCTATCTAGAAAATCAATGTTCTTAGTAACTCTGTAAAGATTATAATATTCCTCTGCTAAGGATAATGAAAGAATATATCGCCTAGTTTTATTTCTCTCTTTCTTTAACTCTTCCTCAATTTTCATTATTCTTTCCATAAATGTCTGAAGTTGTATTACTCTTTACAACCTAAAATTTTTATTACTCATATGAAAGGTATAGATATGGAAGATCTACAACCATTATTTAGACCTAAATCCATAGCAGTAATAGGAGCATCTAGAAATAGGGAAAAAGTCGGCAATGTAATCCTGAGGAATCTAATTGCTACGTTCAGGGGAAAGATATACGCAGTAAATAATAAGGCCGAAAGCGTTGAAGGAATAAAGGCCTTTAAGAGTATCAAAGAAATTCAAGATGATATAGATTTAGTAATAATAGCGGTTCCCCGCGATTACGTCATTCAAGTATTTGAGGACATGATAGATAAGGGGATAAAGCATGCGATTGTGATAACTGCAGGTTTTAAAGAAATAGGGAAGGAAGGCGAAAAACTTGAAGAAGAGCTCGTAAGTAAAGCAAAGAAAGGAGGAATAAGGTTTCTAGGTCCTAATACTATGGGCATAATCTCCCCAGATTATAATGGAACTTTTGCCTTCGGTGATGTAAAAAGAGGTAATATAGCATTAGTTGTTCAAAGCGGAGGTATTGGGGCATATATGCTTGATTGGGCTAGGAAAACTAGAACTGGAATTAGTTATCTAGTTAGTTTAGGAAATCAAGCTGATATTAAAGAATATGAGGTTATAGACTATTTATCAAGAGATCCTGAAACTAAAGCTATATTTGTCTATATAGAAGGTATCTCTGATGGGAGTAAATTTTTGGAATTTTTGCCTGAAGCTGCTGAGAGGAAAACAATAGTTTTCATTAAAGGTGGAATAACGCTAAAAGGATCTGAAGCCGTAATGACCCATACTGGTAGTTTAGCAGGATCATATGAAGTGTTTAAGGCTGCTATTAAAACAGTCGGAGGCATTCTAGTTGAGAATTTAAGGGATTTTCTTAATTTGAGCAAAATTATAATTACATCAGAACCAATAAGACCAGAAATTTTAATTATAACTAATTCTGGAGGTCACGGAGTATTAGCTTCAGATTCCGTTGAGACTAACGGCCTAACACTAATAGAAATTCCAGACAGAATAAAAAGCGAGTTAAGAAAAGTTCTTCCAATAACAAGTACTCCTAGAAACCCGATTGATGTAACTGGCGATGCAGGAAGAGATAGATACATTAACGTTTTAAAAATAGTTAGCGATCTAGACTGTACTAAAATAGTAATAGTCGAGGCTTTACCTTTTATAAGTACAACAGAAGTAGCTAAGGCGTTACTTCAATTTAAGGGAAAGGGAATAGTTGCAGTGCTAATGGGAGAGGACGAGGATTTCTCTTCAAAGCTTATTGAATCTGCTAATATGCCAGCGTTTAACTTTCCAGAGGACGCAATAAAGGCAATTAGATATATTACATCAAAACCTATTCCTAGGAAAAAAATTAGAATAGCTCAACCAATAACGGAAAGCTACGAGTTAATAAAGGGCAAACAATATCTTAAGGATTATGAGGCGTTAAAATTAATGGAGATTTACGGTATAAGAACTCCCAAATGGGGAATTGCAGAAGATGAAAACGAGGCACAACGTATTGCTGATTCAATTGGGTATCCAGTAGTCATGAAGATCTCTCCTGATAAACCTATTCACAAAACCGAGCTTAAAGGGGTAGTTATGAATGTTGAGAGTAATCAAGTTAAGGATATATATAGAAAATTATCGCCAATAACTAAAAGAGTTTTAATACAACAACAGTTAAATGGTCTCGAAGTTTTTGTTGGAGGTATAAAAGATCAAGTTTTCGGGCATACTGTAATAGTAGGGAGCGGTGGAATTTACGTTGAGGTTCTTAAAAACGTTAGTTACGCTTTAGCTCCAGTTTACGAAGAAGAGGCTTTAGAAATGCTTAAGGAAAGCAAATTATATGATATGCTAACTGTGAGGAAAAGGGGATATGACATAGGTTCCTTACTGAGAACTATAGTTACAGTCTCAAGGCTAATTGTAGACTTAAATATAAAGGAAATGGACATTAATCCGCTGATCGTAAATGAAAACGGGGCTTTTGCAGTGGATACTAGGATTGTCTTTTCTTAGCATTTGATAAAATATTTAAACCCTTTTTTACTAATACATTTTTATGGCAGTAGAAGAAGTTGTAAAGGTTTCTCGTAACTATCAGGTAACTATACCTGCAAAAATTAGGCAAAAATTCCAGATTAAGGAAGGGGATTTAGTTAAGGTAATTTACGACGAAAACGAGGGAGTAGTAAAGATACAAGTATTAAAAACTTAAAACCAATTTAATAAGTCATATATTTTTTCCATGAATTTGCTTTTATTTATCTCATATACAATTTTAGCATTGGACTTTTCAGACCATCTAGTATCAGCTACAAATCTGTCAACTAGCGTCATTCCTCTAGAGAATCCATCACTATTATCTATTACTACGTAATTGCTTTCAATTCTTGAGGCTATTGAATTATCAATAGCAATAGCAGTTGTAATAGCATCTGGGTGCGGATGTCCATTAATTTTTTGAATATTAGAAGAGTATTCTCTATAATGCTTATATATTGAAATATAAAGTTTACTCATTCTAGTATTCATATTTTTTATATAATTCCATTCTTCTTCTAAAATTGGATATTTAATTACCACATCCCATGGAACCATCGTTATATCAAATCCAGCTTCAAAAACTATTTTAGCAGCATCAGGATCAACCCAAATATTGTATTCGGCAACTGGTGTAATATTACCGATACTAAAAATTGACCCACCCATTATCCAAACCTTCTTTATTTTGTCTACAATTGAATTGTCTAGTAAGTAAGCTAACGCTAAATTAGTTAAGGGTGAGATTGCTAGGAATTCTAATTCCCCCGCATATCTGTCAGCTAGCTCAGTTATTGCGATAGCAGCGTGTTTATTCTGCGCCTTATATCTCTGCGGCTGTACTAGCATATCTCCTATGCCACCTTTTCCGTGTACTTGCTCTACTGTAATGTACTTTTTAATTAATGGTCTCCTAGAACCTGGATAAACTGGGATATTCATATTAACTTGCTCTAACGCCCAAAGAGCATTTTTAACTTCCTGATCAAAAGAAATATTTCCTTCTACAATAGTTACCCCAACTACATTGATGTTATTTCTTAACAAGAGATATAGACTAAGTATATCATCTTCTGCTGTATCACAATCAATCACGAAATACCTCATGTCTATAATAACACTATAGATGGACTTAAAGGTATCGCTTGAGACTTTTTACTCTTAATATCGGGTACACTGGGATCTTCTGCGTTATAAATTACTATTTCTGGTACTCCTATTTTCTTTAACAAATAACTCATATTTCTAACTAATATATCCTCCTCTTTTATATCATTATTAGCTAAATAATTCCTAATTGATGGATCAAGTTTTGAAACAATTGCGTAAATTTTCTCACTAACTTTTACATCTTCAGCACTTTCTGCTATAAATTCCCTCATGGAAATCCCTTTTTCTATCGAAAAGATCGCTTTTTTAACTAATTCCTTAAGTTTATTGTTTTCATTTATGTATATTATTATCTTTTCTGCTTTTTTCTTGACAATATCCTCCAATTCTTTAACTTCTTCTATAATATTATTAATATAATGCATTTCAAATACGGCATCTGGATAATAATCGAATTCATCAGCTGATGGATATCTCTCTAAACATACGAACGTGTTAGATATCTTATGCCATAATTCCTCTGCAATATGCGGAGTAAATGGAGCTAAAGCTCTTATCCATGCCGAAACGATTTTTCCTATAACTTTTGCATTAGGAATTTCAACCATATCAAAATAATCTTTCAAAATATTATACATTTCATATAACATAATGTTAATCGCATTCCTAAAGTCTAAAGACTCAACGCTTTTATTGACAATTAATATTAGGTCCTTAAACTTAGAGGATAGCCACTTATCCGCAACCCTAACTTCTTCAGTACTTGACTTTAAACTTATCAAACTATCTATTAAATCAAAAACTCTTTTTAATTGCTGTGCATAAGTCGTGACTATACTTTCGTTAAAATCTAAATCTTGAGATATATCAACGCTAGAAGTAAGAGATACTCTTACTGGATCTACACCAAACTCTCTTATGGCTTTAAATAGAGGATATATGTTTCTTAAACTTTTACTCATTTTTCTGCCGCTTACCCTTACAAATCCGTTAATCACTATCCTTTTAGGTAGGAAATCATCACCTAATATTGCTATGTGATTATAAATGTAAAACGGTATGTGATTTTGTATCAGATCACGTCCGCTGTGCCTTTGATCTACAGGATACCAATATAGGAACTCGTCCCTTAAACTACGTAAATTTATCCCGTATTTCTTTTCTAAATCATTAACGTTACCCTTACCCAAAAATATGAAATCTAAAATTTCATCATTAGGTGTAAAATTTAACTTATGAATAACAGTATATAATACAGTATAAAGCGTAGAGTCGCTTAGACTCTCAACAATTTGTGACTCATCCCAAGGTATTTTAACGCCTAACCCTCTGGACCTACCTACAGCTTCCTTTTTTAAATCAAATATAACTTTTTCTATTTCCTTTTTAATTTCGTTTGGAATAAAATCTATATTACTTAAAGTTTTTAACGTTAAGGACTTCCATCTCGGATTATCATAAGTTATAAAGAACTGATTTTCAACTTTTTTCACCACAATTTCTGCCCCACATCTGCAATAAATGGGTCCATTAATTATCTCGTATATAACATCATATGCATCAAGGGATTTCAATAACTCTACTACATTCTTCCTAGCATCTTGTACTCTTTTATTCGCTATATTTTCCTTAACAAATTGCCTTAAAAAATCTGGAACCAAAGACACTATAGTCTCGTTCATCACACCCCTATAATATTCACCCTTATATATACTATCAACGAAATCCTTAAGCTCTGCAGGATCCTTAGTTTCTACAATAACCTCTTCAGCAGGTATCTCACTCAATCCTTCAGTTTTCACGACAGGAATAACGTCTAAATTCTTATTTGCCTCGATTAAAGCTAAATAATGAAATGGATCATGAGCTGGATAGTTCATCACAACGCCAGTTCCTAAAGACGGGTCAACATACTTACTGAATATTATATCAATTTTTCTTCTTGTAACCGGATTTATTGCTTTAAAATTAATAACATCGGAGGGAGAAATTGGCTTTACCAATTTCATTTCTTTTTGAAAAGATAATTTTCTATAGGCTTTTTCAGAAATAACGAAGTTCTTTCCCTTATATTCAACTATTACATAATTAGCAGCTGGATTTACCATAAGGGCAACAACACCGAAGATTAGCTCCGGTCTAGAAGTAGCTACCATAAAGTTATACGAATTTTCAGCACCCTCAAATAAAATTAGATGCATTGTAGTAATCTCAGGCTCTATATCTCCTCTAGTATCATGCATACCCACTGGGAAATTATCGTTTGGGCAATAACCTATTACTCCCTCTTCAGATACTAAATAACCCATTTCCCTTAATTTCTTTAACTGCCATTGCACAAATTTCTCAAATCTAGGATCCATTGTAGTGAAACTTCTCCTCCAATCAATGCTCATCCCTATTCTCTTAGCAGTATCCATCATTTCGTTCTTAAAGTATTCCGCTAAGTTATACGGATCTCCTAGCTCCTTAATCTTGCCCTCTTCAATTCCATAAACATTCTTAAAAAACTCTATCATATCACTATCTCCTCGCTTAATTGACTCCGCTATTGCTAAAATAGGAGTACCAGTAAACTGGAAAGCGAAAGGAAATAGCACATTATAACCTTTCATTCTTAAATATCTAGCATAAATATCAGCAGTTATATAAGTCCTTCCATGACCTACGTGCATGGGACTGTTAGTATATGGAAAAGGAACTGTAATTAGATATTTAGGTTTTGAGTAATCTACATTAGCTTCAAATATCTTATTCCTCTCCCACTCTAATTGCCATTTAGAGGCTATTGAATTAAAGAATTCACTACTCATAAATAAAACATAATTAGTTAGTTAAAAAGCGTTATAACTTCATTATCTTAGCCTTATCGTTCTTAGAAATTTTGCTAGCTTCTCTTATTCCGTAAATAATACTTGAAATTCCTATTAAACCAACGACAAGTATAACTAATAAAAACCCTATATCAATAGCATTAAGATTCGGTATCGGATTACCAGTTGGTATTGCAAAATTATCAATTATTGGAAATACAATTATTAGTAATCCTGCTATGACGAATATTATACCACCATAATATAATACTCTCCCAGCAGTTTTCCTAGCTATATAGGAAATCTCAGCCTCACTCAATTTTTTTGCACGTAAGATATTCCCAAATAAGGCGCCAAAAAGTATCTGCATTATCATAGTCCCGATACCGAAAAATACGCCAGGCAAAGGTGCGTAAAACACTGAAGGGACTTGGGGGGCTAATACGAAAGTTATTATAGATGCATAAGCACCAAAACCAAACCCAGCAATGAGACCATGAACAACTGTCATCTTTAATGGCACGTCATGTAACTCTACACCACCAGTTTTTTCACTATGATGTTCACTTTTCAACAACTTATCTATTGGGAGATGTAGATATCTTCCTCTTAAAATATAAGCCCCAGCAACACCCATCACAACACCAACTACTAAGTAGACAGGTCCATCAAGATTATACTTCTGATATATTTCTGCTAATCCTATAAACCCTAAAGTTGTTAAGAATGCCCTCTGAATAGTAAACCCTAAAGAAAATAGAAAACCCGCTTTCATCCCACCCTTAGTACTGTACTTACCTATTGCGTAACTAAACGTTATAGGCCACGTGTGCTCATCAGGGGTTGCACCGTGTAACATTCCTAAAATTAACGAGATTAGGAGTATGTCCAATAACGGCAATCCTTTAGGAGGATTTAGCAAGGTACTTAAACTTATCATTTCCATCATTATTAGGGTTGCCCTAATAAAATTTAAATTTTTCTTTCATTAAAAATAATTAAGATGATTAGTTCGCCAGCGTCTGATGCATGATGAGAATCTTAAGTTATGAACGTTTAATTTGATAAAAATGGTTAGGAATTAAATTCAGATGTACTTAAAGACAAGCTTCCAACTTTTGCGAGATTATCAGTTAACGTCATGTTTTTCATTGCTAGATTAAGAGGTTTCCTCTTTTTTCAAATGATTTATCGCGCCAGGTATCTTAAATTTAATTAAAAACAGTTATACTCAGAGATTTAAACCTTGAACACAGAATTTTTTAGGGTCTCTCTACTAGGATCTGAAGCTTTTTATTAAAGGATCAAAGTTTAAACTATAAATTTACATAAGTTAAAGAGTTAAAAAGCAAGTTAATAGAAGTAGTTAACCTTAATAAACACTATCATAAAATCCTCAATAGTCTTATAGAAAATATAACCGTTTATAGACTTAGAAAGAAAACTAAGATAAAATTGCCTTCTTATGTGAAATTAACTATTCTTGTTTCAATGTAGACAATAATTTTGTTAATTTAGTATAAATCATATAAATTATAAAAATCTATTTTCACCAAAATGTGAGATTCGTTAATAAGAAAAAGGTGATACTATAATTTTTTATTAAATATTTATATATCTAATGAAAGAGGATTTAGGAAAATTTAAACTAAATTTTAAATGGATGAAATTACTGCCGTACTCTTCTACTTGTTAGATAACTATAAAACTTGGGAGGGGGTAAGTTACTTACTAGGGGGTAAGTAAAATGTTATTCGACCCAAGACCAAAGGATAATTTGAAAGACTTATTTGACAGAGAATCAGAAATCTCATTACTTAAAAATTCACTAGACTCACCTTTAATTGTTATAGTTGGACTTAGAAGAACAGGAAAGACGTCATTAATAAAATCAGTTTTAAATGATACTAAGTCAACCTATATTTTTTTAGATATGAGAAGGTTTGAAAATAAAGATTATATTGTATATAAAGATTTCATTAAATCTCTGGAAAGGGAAATAAACGAAATTACCAGAAAAAATAAGGATCTCCTATCTTATCTTCGCCACATACAAGGAGTTCAGGTTATGGGGTTTTCAGTAAGTTTTAGTTGGGGAGAAGAAAAAGTCGAAATATCCGATGTGTTTTCAGAATTAAACGATTGGGTAAGTGAAAAGGGAAAAACTATGCATATTGTAATTGATGAGGCACAGGAGTTAATAAAGCTTAGAGGATACAATATTTTACCTTCCATTGCTTATGCTTACGACAATTTAAAGAATTTAAGTTTCATAATAACTGGTTCAGAAGTCAGAGTTAGAGATAAATTTTTAAAATTAGAAGACGAAAATTCGCCACTCTTTGGAAGGACACATATAGAAATTAATTTGCTGCCCTTTAGCAAGGAGACAGCAATTAGGTTCTTAAAGGAGGGATTCAAAGAACAAGGAATAAATTTCCCAGATTCTGAGAAAATCTTTGATATTCTAGGAGGAAATCCAGGCTGGCTAACTTATTTCGGTTATATCTACATAAAGCACGGGAGAGACGAAGAAAAGGCTATTTTAGAAACGAAGAGATACGCAAAAAGGTTACTCTCTAGGGAATTCTGTAACTTCATAAAGGAAGGGGGCAGAGACAAGAGGAGGTATTTAAAGGTAATAGAAACTTGCAGGAAAGGATGCAGTTGGAAGGATGTTAAAAACTCTCTAGAAGCTTTAGAAGGCAGAGAGATAAACGACGGAACCGTGAGCGACATAATAAATAACTTATTAGAGTACTCTTTCTTAGTGAAAGAGGATAGAAAATATATGATTACAGATAAGTTATTAGAAGAAATAATTGACGTAAGATGCTAATACCAGTTTCAGTATAATAATTCTTGGCAATGCCTAGATAGAGCTCTGCCTTCATCGTGATTAATGTAACTCGGCCTCATCACCTCTCCCCATGTCGTCTACGGGACTACCTTCCTTTAAGGAGTTTCACTGAATGCCTTCATTATATAAAACATATTAGTCAGATCTGTGTAATACAGATCTGACTGGGGTGTATGCAATTTTAGGCGTAAAGCTCAATGCGTAGCTTGGCCTCCTCTAATTCGAACCAGAAGTTGGGCTTGAAGCCCAAATAAGGGTAAATTTGTAGGCCCCA
>Ga0081529_122197_pt1 | contig 31075 bp, 38 predicted proteins | sample EchGeymetagenome_FD_71012 | JGI IMG/M metagenome (GOLD analysis project Ga0081529, IMG submission 71012) | Ferrous microbial mat and aquatic microbial communities from Echinus Geyser, Yellowstone National Park, USA - transect B T=78-80 C v2... ...
CAAGATATCAGTGGCTTATCAACAGGTTTTCAGACCCTACCGCGTAGTATACAACACCAAAACGTGGGAACAAGTCCTGATGTAATTAGTGCTTTTATATTTTAACCGTTCAAGATGACTTATGGACGAGTATCAAATCGTGGAGTTAGTTAAAGACAGGTATAGGGCAGGATCAATTAAAGTATTTATTAATTTTTTATTAAACGATAGAACTATTATTTCGAGCGAATCGTATGAACGCTTATATGAACACAATCCGTCCATAAACAAACAGGTTAAAGGATATGTTTATGAACATAGAACTGGCTTTGTATCCACTTTAGAGTTCCCAACGCTTATCAACTGGAACATTATACGGGACGCTTACCTCCATAAGTTAGGTTACGTGATTAGAGAAGATAGTTGGTTAGGTCCAGCCCCACTACCCAATTTGAAGTATATTATATATAGTATTATGAATTATACGGAATACGAATTCCAAAATAGATTAGTCATAGAACTCGTTGACCTAGACGTCGTAGTCAACAACCTTAATCTCCCTAAAATCGTGTCCTCGGTATTGGGTTCTAAATTACTTAGTGAAAATAATATGATTCAAGATGACGAGCGTGACCAAATAATTAAAAGGATGCGTAGCCAAAAACTCTTTGCTGGCCACACGTGGTATGATGCTGAGCTTATAGTGTTTCGATATTTTGATAAAAATGAACGTGAACTATCGAAAGAGGTCTTTAAGATATCAGAGGCCTATCAACAGGTTTTCAGACCCTACCGCGTAGTATATAATACCAAAACATGGCAGCCCGTCCTGCTCTAATTAGGATTTTTATACTTTAACCGTTCAAGATGACTTATGGACGAGTATCGAATCGTGGAGTTAGTGAAAGACTGGTATAGGACGGGATCAACTAAAGCAGGTCTTATTTTTTTATTAAATGATACAACTATTATCTCGAACCGATCGTATGAACGCTTATATCAACACAATCCATCCATAAGCAAACAAGTCATAGGATGTGTTTATGATCATACAACTGAGTTTGTAACCACTTTAGAGTTTCCAACCCTTATCGATGCGGACTTTATATCGTATGCTTACCTCCATAAGAAAGGTTACTTCATTATAGCATATAGTTCGTTAGGTCCCGCTCCACTGTCCAATTTGAAGTATATTATATATTGTATTGCGAGTGATACGCAATATACGCGTATTACGGGATATGAATTCCAAAATAGACTAGTCATAGAACTCGTTGACCTAGACGTCGTAGCCAACAACCTCAACCTCCCTAAGATCATGTCCTCGGTGTTGGGTTCTAAATTACTTACCGAAAATAACATTATTGAACCTGATGAGTTTGACAAAATAAACGAACGGATTATTGGCCAAAAACTCTTCGCTGGCCACACGTGGGATGATGCTTGGCGTATAGGGTATCGATATTTTGATAAAAATGAACGTGACCTATCAAAAGAGGTCTTGAAGATATCAGTGGCTTATCAACAGGTTTTCAGACCCTACCGCGTAATATACGACATGAGAACGTGGCAACCAGTGCTGATGTAATTAGTGTTTTTATAGTTTAACCGTTCAACACAATTTATGGACGAGTATCAAATCGCGGAGCGGATTAAAGAACTATACAGAGCAAAACAGATACATCAAGATAAGTATGTTTTATTAAATGATAATAGAATTATACCGATAATATTGTATAAAAGTTTCTATAAACAGAACCCGTCCATCAATGACCAAGTGATAGGATCTGTGTATGTGGATCACACTGATTATTGGTTCAGGTTTGAATTTCCAATGCTTGTTCATGACATCGATTTTCCATTACTTTACCTAAATAAGATAGGTTATATATATGAACCAAATATTCCCTTTAAAAATGACGAATGGTTTAATACGGCCGTACTTAGTAACCTAAAGTACTTTATTGCGGCATACCAATTCCAAGATAGATTGGTAATAGAACTCGTTGACCTAGACGTCGCAGCCAACAACCTTAATATTCCTAAGATCGTGTCCTCTGTGTTGGGTCCTAAATTACTTAGCGGAAATAACATAATTGAACGTAATGACCGTCACGAAATAGGATATCGGTTGATTAGCCAAAAACTCTTCGCTGGCTACACGTGGGATGATGCTATGCTTATAGTGATTGGATATTTTGATGAAAATAAACGAGAACTCTCAAAAGAGGTCTTGAAGATATCACAGGCTTATGTACAGGTTTTCAGGCCCTACCGCGTAATATATAACACCAAAACGTGGCAGCCAGTCCCGATGTGATTAGTGTTTTTATATTTTACCAGGTCAAGATGACTTATGGATGAATATCAGATAGTGGAGCGAGTAAAAGACTGGTACAGGACTGGATCAATTAAACGGTATCGTAATTTTTTATTAAATGATAGAACTATTATTTCTATCGAATCGTATGGACACTCATATCAACATAATCCATCCATAAGCAAACAAGTTACAGGATATGTTTATAATGATAGAACTAGATTTGTATCCGAATTAGAGTTCCCAATGCTTATCGAATGGAACTTTATATCGTATGCTTATCTCTATAAGATAGGTTACCTGATTAGAGGATATAGAGTGTTAGGTTTAGCTCCACTACCCAATTTGAAGTATATTATATATAGTATTACGAGAAGTACGGAAGATACTGGTATTACGGAATACGAATTCAAAGATAGATTAGTCATAGAACTTGCTGACGTAGATGTAGCAGCAAAAAACCTTAACCTCCCTAAGATCCTGTCCTCTGTGTTGGGTTCTAAATTACTTAGCGAAAATAAGATAAGTCGAGATGAGTATGACGAAATAATAGAACAGATGATTAGCCTAAAACTATTCGCTGGCCACATGTGGGACGAGGCTTACGATATACTGTATCGATATTTTGATGAAAATAAACGAGAACTATCAAAAGAGGTCTTGAAGATATCACAGGCTTATGTACAGGTTTTCAGACCCTACCGCGTAATATATAACATCAAAACGTGGCAGCCCGTCCCGATGTAATTAGTGTTTTTATATTTTAACAGGTCAAGACGACTTATGGATGAATATCAGATAGTGGAGTTAGTGAAAGACTGGCATAGGACAGGATCAATTAAAGCATATCATAATTTTTTATTAAATAGTACAACTATTATTTCGGACGAATCGTATAAACGCTCATATCAACACGATCCGTCCATAAGCAAACAGGTTATAGGATATGTTGGTGATGATAGAACTAGCTCTGTATCCTATTTAGAGTTCCCAACGCTTATCAACTGGAACGTTATACTGTTTGCTTACCTCTATAAGAAAGGTTACTTGTTTAGAGAAATAAGTTGGTTAGGTCCAGCTCCACTGCCAAATTTGAAGTATATTATACATAGTATTACGAGTATAACAGGTATTACGGGTATTACGGGATATGAATTCCAAAATAGACTAGTCATAGAACTCGTTGACCTAGACGTCGCAGCCAACAACCTCAACCTCCCTAACATCGTGTCCTCGGTGTTGGGTCCTAAATTACTTAGCGAAAATAATATGATTGAAAATGAGCTTTACGAAATAATCGAACAGATACGTAGGAAAAAACTCTTCGCTGGCCACACGTGGTATGATGCTGAGCTTATAGTGTCTCGATATTTCGATGAAAATAAACGTAAACTATCAAAAGAGGTCTTCAAGATATCGGAGGCCTACGAACGGGTTTTCAGACCCTACCGCATTATGTATGACACCAAAATGTGGGAACAAGTCCTGATGTAATTGATGTTTTTATATTTTAACCGTTCAAGATGACTTATGGACGAGTATGAAATCGTGGAGTTAGTGAAAGACTGGTATAGGACGGCATCAATTAAACCACTTCATAATTTTTTATTAAATGATACAACTATTATCTCCATCGAATCGTATGAACGCTCATATGAACACAATCCATCCATAAGCAAACAAGTTATAGGATATGTTCATGATCATAGAACTAACTTTGTATCCACTTTAGAGTTCCCAATCCTCGATTGGGACTTTATACCGTATGCTTACCTCTATAAGAAAGGTTACTTGATTAGACGATATAGTTCGTTAGGTCCCGCTCCACTACCCAATTTGAAGTATATTATATATTGTATTACGAGAAGTATGGAAGATACTGGTATTATGGGATACGAATTCCAAGATAGATTAGTCATAGAACTCGTTGACGTAGACGTCGCAGCCAACAACCTTAACCTCCCTAAGATCGTGTCCTCTGTGTTGGGTCCTAAATTACTTAGCGAAAATAAGATAAATGGAGATGAGTATGACGAAATAAAGAAGCATATGCTCAGCCAAAAACTCTTTGCTGGCCACACGTGGAATGATGCTGAGCTTATAGTTCGTCTATATTTTGATAAAAATGAACGTAAACTATCAAAAAAGGTATTTAAGATATCAGTGGCTTATGAACGTATATTTAGACCCTACCGCGTAGTATACGACACCAAAACGTGGCAACTAGTCGTCATGTGAATCATGTTTTTATATTTTCGATGAACATCTTAACTTATGGACGAGTACCAGATCATACAGTTAGTGAGAGATTGGCATAAGACGACACAAGTTGAGATGATAGGGAATTTTTTATTTAACAACAAGACAATTATGTCGGTCTATTCGTATCAATTGTCCTATAAACAGAACCCATCGATAAACAAACAAGTAATAGGATATGTATATACGTTTAACAATAACCTTTTATCATTATTCGAATTCCCGATGGTTTATTATAATTATGCTATACTAACGTTACTCTACCTCTACAAGATAGGTTATATCCTGGAAGATGAATCGTTAGGCCCCGCCCCCCTCCCCAACCTAAAGTATTACATTGTGTCAGTCAAGTATCAAGATAAACTGGCAATAGAACTCGTTGACCTAGACGTAGTGGTCAATAACCTCAATCTCCCTAAGATCGTATCCTCAGTGTTAGGTTCTAAACCACTTAGCACAAATGAGATAACTGTTCATAAGCTAAGTAAAATAATAGTCCAAACGTTTAACCAAAAACTGTTGGCTGGGCATACATGGGACGACGCTTGGAAAATAGTGTATGACTATTTCGATGACAACCAACGTCATCTGGCTAAGGATGTCTTCAATATATCACAAGCCTACGAACGTGTGTTTAGACCCTACCGCGTAGTATACGACACAAAAACGTGGGAACCCGTTCTGGTCTAATTAGTGTTTTTATATTTTAACAGGTCAAGACGACTTATGGACGAGTATGAAATTGTGGAGCGAGTGAAAGACTGGTATAGGACAGGATCACTTGAAGCAGTTGATAATTTTTTATTAAATGATATAACTATTATTTCGATAGAATCGTATAAACACTCCTATCAACATAACCCATCCATAAGCAATCAAGTCATAGGATATGTTATTGATAATAGAACTAACCTTGTATACGAATTAGAGTTCCCAATCCTCCAATGGAACTCTATATTGTATGCTTACCTCCATAAGATAGGTTACGTGATTAAAGGACTACGTTCGTTAGGTCCAGCCCCACTACCCAATTTGAAGTATATTATACATTGTGTTACGAGTAGTACGGAAGATACAGGTATTACGGGATATGAATTCCAAGATAAATTAGTAATAGAACTACTTGACCTAGACGTCGCAGCCAACAACCTCAACCTCCCTAAGATCGTGTCCTCGGTGTTGGGTCCTAAATTACTTAGTGAAAATAAGATGATTGAGCCTGATGAGCTTGACGAAATAGTAGATAGGACGCGTAGCCAAAAACTCTTCGCTGACCACAGGTGGTATGATGCTAAGCTTATAGTGTTTCGATATTTTGATAAAAATGAACGTGAACTATCAAAAGAGGTCTTGAAGATATCAGAGGCTTATCAACGGGTTTTCAGACCCTACCGCGTAGTATACAACACCAAAACGTGGCAACCAGTCGTGTTCTAATTAGTGTTTTTATATTTTAACTGTTTAAGATGATTTATGGATGAGTATCAAATCGTGGAGCGAGTGAAAGACAGGTATAGGACAGGATCAATTAACATATATGATAATTTATTATTAAATGATACAACTATTATCTCGGACCAATCGTATAAACGCTTATATCAACACAATCCGTCCATAAGCAAACAAGTTATAGGATATGTTTATGATCATAGAACTAACCTCGTATCCACTTTAGAGTTCCCAATCCTCCAATGGAACCATATATCGTATGCTTACATCTATAAGAAAGGTTACGTGATTAGAGAAGATAGTCCGTTCGGTCCAGCTCCACTACCCAATTTGAAGTATATTATAGATTGTATTGAGAGTAGTACAGAAGATACAGGTATTACGGCATACGAATTCCAAAATAGATTAGTCATAGAACTCGTTGACCTAGACGTCGCAGCCACCAACCTCAATCTCCCTAAAATCGTGTCCTCTGTGTTAGGCCCTAAATTACTTAGCGAAAATAATATGATTGAACGTGATGTGCTTGACGAAGTAGTAGATAGGACTCGTAGCCAAAAACTCTTCGCCGACCATACGTGGTATGATGCTTGGCTTATAATGTATCTATATTTTGATACAAATAAACGAGAACTCTCAAAAGAGGTCTTGAAGATATCACAGGCTTACGAACGTGTATTCAGACCCTACCGCGTAGTATATGATGCCGAAACGTGGCAACCAGTCCTGATGTAATAAGTGTTTTATATTTTAACTGGTCAACACGACTTATGGATGAGTATCAAATCGTGGAGCGAGTGAAAGACAGGTATAGGACAGGATCAATTAACATATATGATAATTTATTATTAAATGATAGAACTATTATCTCGTACGAATCGTACGAACGCTCATATGAACACAGTTCATCTATAAGCAAACAAGTTATAGGATATGTTTATGATTATACAACTAACTTCGTATCCGATTTAGAGTTCCCAATACTTAGCGAAGGGGACTATATATTATTTGCTTACCTCTATAAGAAAGGTTACTTGAATGGACTATATAGACCGTTAGGTCCAGCCCCACTACCCAATCTAAAGTATTTTATAAATTGTTTTACCAGAAGTATGACGGAACATACAGGTATTACGCAATATGAATTCAAAGATAGATTAGTCATAGAACTCGTTGACCTAGACGTCGTAGCCAACAACCTAAACCTCCCTAACATCGTATCCTCGGTGTTGGGTTCTAAATTACTTAGCGAAAATAATATGATTGAAGATGATAAGCTTGTGGAAATAAAGAAGCAGATGCGTAGCCAAAAACTCTTCGCCGACCACACGTGGGATGATGCTTGGCGTATAGTGCGTCTATATTTTGATGAAAATGAACGTGACCTATCAAAAGAGGTCTTTAAGATATTTGAGGCTTATGAATATATATTCAGACCCTACCGCGTAGTATACGACACCAAAACATGGCAACCCGTCCTGGTCTAATTAGTGTTTTTATATTTTAACTGTTCAAGATGACTTATGGATGAGTATCAAATTGTTGAGCTAGTGAAAGACAGGTATAGGACGGGATCAGTCGAAGGATTTTATCATTTTTTATTAAATGATACAACTATTATCTCGGACGAATCGTATGAACGCTTATATGAACACAATCCATCCATAAGCAAACAAGTTATAGGATGGGTTTATAATTATAGAACTAATCTTGTATCCGAATTAGAGTTTTCAACGCTTATCGAATGGAACTTTATACGGGATGCTTACCTCCATAAGATAGGTTACGTGATTAAAGGATATACTCCATTAGGCCCAGCCCCACTCCCCAATTTGAAGTATATTATACATAGTATTAAGAGTAATATGAAAGGTATGAGTAGTAGGGCATACGAATTCCAAAATAGATTAGTCATAGAACTCGTTGACCTAGACGTCGTAGCCAACAACCTTAACCTCCCTAACATCGTGTCCTCGGTATTGGGTTCTAAATTACTTACCAAAAACAACATGATTGAATCTGATGAGCTTGACGAAATAGATGAAAGGGTCCATAGGAAAAAACTCTTCGCTGGCCACACGTCGTATGAAGCTTACGATATAGTGTTTCGATATTTTGATGAAAATAAACGAGAACTATCAAAAGAGGTCTTGAAGATATCACAGGCTTATGTACAGGTTTTCAGACCCTACCGCGTAGTATACAACACAAAAACGTGGCAAATAGTAGTGTTCTAATTAGTGTTTTTATATTTTAACCGTTCAAGACGACTTATGGATGAGTATCAAATCGTGGAGCGGATTAAAGAACTATATAGAGCAGAACAGATTCATGAAGGTGTGTATTTTTTATTAAATGATAACAGAATTACGCCGACAATATTGTATAAAAATCTCTATAAACAGAACCCGTTCATCAATAACCAAGTGATAGGATATGTGGATGTGCATCGCACTTATAATTTATCCACATTCGAATTCCCAATGCTTGTTAATAACATGTATTTTCGGTTACTCTACCTAAATAAGATAGGTTATGTATACGAACCAGATAGTATATTTAAAGACGAATGGTTTAACACGGCCGTACTTAGTAACCTGAAGTACTTTATCGTGGCATATGAATTCGAAGATAGATTGGCCGTAGAACTCGTTGACCTAGACGTCGCAGCCAACAACCTTAATCTCCCCAAGATCATATCCTCGGTGTTGGGTTCTAAATTACTTAGCAAAAATAACATGATTGGATATGATGAGCGTAACAAAATAATAGAACGGATGCTCAGCCAAAAACTCTTCGCTGACTATACGTGGGATGATGCTAAGCATATAGTGTTTGGATATTTTGATGAAAATGATCGTAAACTATCAAAAGAGGTCTTTAAGATATCCGAGGCTTATGAACGTATATTTAGACCCTACCGCGTAGTATACGACACCAAAACGTGGCAACCAGTCGTGTTCTGATTAGTGTTTTTATATTTTAACCGTTCAAGATGACTTATGGATGAGTATCAGATCGTGGAGTTAGTGAAAGACAGGTATAGGACTGGATCAATTAAAGCACATAATAATTTTTTATTAAATGATAGGACTATTATCTCGATCGAATCGTATGAACGGTCATATGATCACAATCCGTCCATAAGCAAACAGGTCATAGGTTATGTTTATAATGATAGAACCGAGTTTGTATCCACTTTAGAGTTCCCAACGCTCGACTGGTACATTATATTGGATGCTTACCTCCATAAGAAAGGTTACTTCATTATAGCAAATAGTCCGTTAGGTCCCGCTCCACTGCCAAATTTGAAGTATATTATACATAGTATTAAGGCTGTTACGCAATATGAATTCAAAGACAAATTAGTCATAGAACTCGTTGACCTAGACGTCGCAGCCAACAACCTTAACCTCCCTAAAATCGTGTCCTCGGTATTGGGTCCTAAATTACTTAGTGAAAATGAGATGAATGAAAATGAGTTTTATGAAATACTAAATTGGATGCTTAGCCAAAAACTCTTCGCTGACCACACGTGGGATGATGCTAAGAGTGTAGTGTATCGATATTTTGATAAAACTGATCGTGAACTATCAAAAGAGGTCTTGAAGATATCACAGGCTTATCAACAGGTTTTTAGGCCCTACCGCGTAGTATACAACACAAAAACGTGGCAACCAGTCGTGTTCTAATTAGTGTTTTTATATTTTAACAGGTCAAGATGACTTATGGATGAGTATCAAATTGTGGATCGAGTGAAAGACGGGTATAGAGAAGGACATCGTGGATCGTATTATGTTTTGCTTAAGGGTAACAGGATTAGCTTTATTACACCCTTTTCGTTCCATGAATCCAACAAACAGGGCCAGATAAGTGATCGTGCAATAGGATCGATCTATCTGATCGGAATGATAGACCGTCCAATAACATTGTTTGAATTTCCAATGTTCGATAATGGCATGAAAATAGTGGAATTGTATTTCGATAAAAAACGTTATCCTCTTCCCAACCTGAAATATTTTATTTGTGGGGTAGGACATGAAAACAGGCTGGCCGTAGAACTAGTTGACCTAGACGTCGCAGCCAACAACCTCAACCTCCCTAACATCGTATCCTCGGTGTTAGGCCCTAAATTACTTAGCCAAAATAAGATGAATGAAGATGAGCTTTACGAAATAGTAGATCGGATGCTTAGGCAAAAACTCTTCGCTGACCACACGTGGAAGGACGCTCAGGTTATACTGTCTCGATATTTTGATGAAAAAGATCGTGATCTATCAAAAGAGGTCTTTAAGATATCCGAGGCTTATGAACGTATATTTAGACCCTACCGCGTTATGTATGACACAAAAACGTGGCAACCCGTGCTGGTCTAATTAGTGTTTTTATATTTTAACCGTTCAAGACGATTTATGGACGAGTATCAAATCGTGGAGCGAGTGAAAGACTGGTATAGAGAAGGACACCGTAGATGGTGTTATATTTTGCTTAACGGTAACAGTATTAGTTTTGTTCCGCCTCCATCGTTCCATGAATCCAATAAACAGGGCCAGATAAGTGATCGTACAATAGGATCGGTCGATCTGTTCGGAATGATGCCAGATGAAATAACATCGTTTGAATTTCCAATGTTTGGTAATAGCAAGCACATAGTGGAAATGTATGTCTATAAAAGAGGATATGTTTTAGTCGATCAGTTACACGGACGTTATCCTCTTCCCAACCTGAAATATTTTATTTGTGGGGTAGGACATGAAAACAGGCTGGCCGTAGAACTAATTGACCTAGACGTGGTAGCCAACAACCTCAATCTCCCTAAGATCATGTCCTCGGTGTTAGGCCCTAAATTACTTAGTGAAAATAAGATCAATAAATATGAGGTCGACGAAATAATCAAACGGGTGCGTAGCCAAAAACTCTTCGCTGACCACACGTGGGATTATGCTAAGAGTATAGTGCATCGATATTTTGATAGAAATAATCGTAAACTATCAAAAGAGGTCTTTAAGATATCCGAGGCTTATGAACGTATATTTAGACCCTACCGCGTAGTATACGACACAAAAACGTGGCAACCAGTCGTGTTCTGATTAGTGTTTTTATATTTTAACCGTTCAAGATGACTTATGGATGAATATCAAATCGTGGAGTTAGTTAAAGACAGGTATAGGACGGGATCAATTAAAGCATTTAATAATTTTTTATTAAACGATTTAACTATTATCTCGGACGCATTGTATGAACGGTCATATCAACACAACCCATCCATAAGTAAACAAGTTATAGGATATGTTAATAATTATACAACTCACTTTGTATCCGATTTAGAGTTCCCAACACTCGACAAATGGTACTCTATATTGTTTGCTTACCTCAATAAGAAAGGTTACGTGATTACAGGAATAAGTTGGTTAGGCCCAGCTCCGCTGTCCAATTTGAAGTACATTATATATTGTATTAAGAGTGTTACGGGTATTACGTCATATGAATTGCAAGATAAATTAGTCATAGAACTAGTTGACCTAGACGTCGTAGCCAACAACCTTAATCTCCCCAAGATCATATCCTCTGCGTTAGGCCCTAAATTACTTACCAAAAATAACGTTATTGAAAATGAGCTTTACGAAATAATTGAACAAATGCGTAACCAAAAACTCTTCGCTGGCCACACGTGGAATGATGCTGAGCTTATAGTGTCTCGATATTTTCATGGTAATAAACTTGAACTCGCGAAAGAGGTCTTGAAGATATCAGAGGCTTATCAACGGGTTTTCAGACCCTACCGCGTAGTATACGACACCGAAACGTGGCAACCCGTTCTGCTCTAATTAGTGTTTTATATTTTAACTGTTCAAGATGACTTATGGACGAGTATCAAATCGTTGAGCTAGTGAAAGACTGGTATAGGACAGGATCAATTAAAGAAGGTTATAATTTTTTATTAAATGATACAACTATTATTTCGATTGGATCGTATAGACGCTCGTATGAACACAATCCATCCATAAGCAAACAAGTTATAGGATATGTTTATAATTATAGAACTAACCTTGTATCCGATTTAGAGTTCCCAACACTTATCAATTGGTACATTATACGGGATGCTTACCTACATAAGATAGGTTACGTGTTTAGAGGATACAGTACGTTAGGTTCAGCTCCACTACCCAATCTGAAGTATATTATACATAGTATTACGAGTAATATGAAAGATATGAGTAGTACGGGATATAAATTCCAAGATAGATTAGTCATAGAACTCGTTGACCTAGACGTCGTAGCCAACAACCTCAACCTCCCCAAGATCATATCCTCGGTGTTGGGTTCTAAATTACTTAGCAAAAATGAGATGATTGAAAATGATGAGCGTGATGAAATACGGAAACAGATGCGTAGCCAAAAACTCTTCGCTGGGCACACGTGGAATGATGCTTACGATATAGTGTATCGATATTTTGATGAAAATAAACGTAAACTATCAAAAGAGGTATTTAAGATATCAGTGGCTTATGTACGTGTGTTCAGACCCTACCGCATTGTATATAACACAAAAACGTGGCAACCCGTCCTGATATGATTAGTGTTTTTATATTTTAACTGGTGAAGACGACTTATGGACGAGTATCAAATCGTGGAGATAGTGAAAGACAGGTATAGGACTGGATCACTTGAAGCATATCAAAATTTTTTATTAAATGATACAACTATTATCTCGGAGAAATCGTATAAACGCTCATATGAACACAATCCATCCATAAGCGAACAAGTTATAGGATATGTTAATAATGCTACAATTAGGGTTGTATCTACTTTAGAGTTCCCAACGCTCCAATGGGACTTTATATCGTCTGCTTACCTCTATAAGAAAGGTTACGTGTTTAGAGGACTACGTTCGTTAGGTCCCGCTCCACTACCCAATTTGAAGTACATTATATATAGTCTTGAGAGTGATATAGGTATTATGGGTATTCCGCAAGTCGAATTCGAAGATAAATTATTCATAGAACTCGTTGACGTAGACGTCGCAGCCAACAACCTCAATCTCCCCAAGATCATGTCCTCGGTGTTAGGCCCTAAATTACTTAGTGAAAATGAGATTAAAGCATATGAGTTTTACGAAATAAACGAACGGGTGCGTAGCCAAAAACTCTTTGCTGACCACACGTGGAAGGACGCAGAGGATATAGTGTCTCGATATTTTGATGAAAAAGATCGTGACCTATCAAAAGAGGTCTTTAAGATATCGGAGGCTTATGAACGTATATTCAGACCCTACCGCGTAGTATACGACACCAAAACGTGGCAACCAGTCCTGCTCTAATCAGTGTTTTTATATCTTAACTGGTTAAGACGATTTATGGACGAGTATCAAATCGTGAAGTTAGTGAAAGACGGGTATAGGACGGGATCAATTAAAGCATTTCGTAATTTTTTATTAAACGATACAACTATTATCTCTGACGAATCGTATGAACGCTCATATCAACACGATCCATCCATAAGCAAACAAGTTATAGGATATGTTGATAATGATACAACTAACTTTGTATCCGATTTAGAGTTCCCAATGCTCAAATGGGACTTTATATTGTTTATTTACCTCTATAAGAAAGGTTACTTGTTTGGACGATATAGGCCGTTAGGTCCAGCTCCACTACCCAATTTGAAGTATATTATATATTGCATTGCGAGTGATATGGAATATACGGGTATTACGGCATATGAATTCCAAGATAAATTAGTCATAGAACTAATTGACCTAGACATCGCAGCCAACAACATCAACCTCCCTAACATCGTGTCCTCTGTGTTGGGTTCTAAATTACTTAGCGAAAATGAGATCAAAACAGATGAGTTTTACGAAATACAGAAACAGACGCGTAGCCAAAAACTCTTCGCTGACCATACGTGGAATGATGCTTACGATATAGTATCTCGATATTTTGATAGAAATGAACGTGAACTATCAAAAGAGGTATTCAAGATATCACAGGCTTACGAACGTGTATTCAGACCCTACCGCATTGTATATAACACCAAAACGTGGCAGCCCGTCCTGCTCTAATTAGTGTTTTTATATTTTAACTGGTTAAGACGATTTATGGACGAGTATCAAATCGTGGAGTTAGTGAAAGACTGGTATAGAGAAGGACAGAGTGCATGGGATTATGTACGGTATTATGTTTTGCTTAATGGTAACAGGATTAGTTTTGTTTCGCCTCCTTCGTTCCATGAATCCAACAAACAGGGCCAGATAAGTGATCGTACAATAGGATTAGTTTATCTATTCGGAACGATACGCGATCAAATAACATCGTTTGAATTTCCAATGTTTGGTAATAGGAAGCACATAGTGGAATTGTTTGTTTATAAAACAGGCTATGTTTTATTCGATCAGTCACACGGACGTTATCCTCTTCCCGACCTGAAATATTTTATTTGTGGGGTAGGACATGAAAACAGGCTTGCCATAGAACTCGTTGACGTAGACGTGGTAGCTAACAACCTCAACCTCCCTAACATCGTGTCCTATGTGTTGGGTCCTAAATTACTTAGAGAAAATGAGATGAAAACATATGAATTTAACGAAATAATTGAACAAATGCGTAACCAAAAACTCTTTGCTGGCCACACGTGGGATGATACTGAGCTTATAGTGTCTCGATATTTTGATGAAAATGAACGTGAACTATCAAAAGAGGTCTTGAAGATATTGGAGGCTTATGAACGTGTATTCAGACCCTATCGCATTGTATATAACACAAAAACATGGGAACCCGTCCTGGTCTAATAAGTGTTTTTATATTTTAACTGGTCAAGATGACTTATGGACGAGTATCAAATCGTGGAGTTAGTGAAAGACTGGTATAGGACGACATCAATTAGAAGATTTGATAATTTTTTATTAAACGATACAACTATTATGTCGGAGAAATCGTATGAACGCTCATATCAACACAATCCATCCATAAGCAAACAAGTTATAGGATATGTTTATAACGATAGAACTAGGTTTGTATCCACTTTAGAGTTCCCAATGCTCCAATGGCACTTTATATCGTCTGCTTACCTCTATAAGAAAGGTTACGTGTTTAGAGAAGATAGTCAGTTAGGTCCAGCCCCACTACCCAATTTGAAGTATATTATATATTGTATTGCGAGTGATACAGGTATTACAGGTATTACGGGATACGAATTCCAAGATAGATTAGTCATAGAACTCGTTGACCTAGACGTCGCAGCCAACAACCTCAACCTCCCTAACATCGTGTCCTCAGTGTTGGGTTCTAAATTACTTAGCAATAATGAGATAAATCGATATGATGAGCTTTACGATATAAATGAACAGATGCGTAGCCAAAAACTCTTCGCTGGCCACACGTGGGATGATGCTGTGTATATAGTGTATCGATATTTTGATGAAAATAAACGTAAACTATCAAAAGAGGTATTTAAGATATCAGTGGCTTATGTACGTGTGTTCAGACCCTACCGCATTGTATATAACACAAAAACGTGGCAACCCGTCCTGATATGATTAGTGTTTTTATATTTTAACTGGTGAAGACGATTTATGGACGAGTATCAAATTGTGGAGCGAGTGAAAGACTGGTACAGGACGGCATCAATTAAATGGTATCATAATTTTTTATTAAATAGTACAACTATTATCTCGGACGAATCGTATAAACACTCATATCAACACGATCCATCCATAAGTAAACAAGTTATAGGATATGTTAATAATGATACAACTAACTTTGTATCCGATTTAGAGTTCCCAACACTCGACAAACGGAACTTTATATCGTATGCTTACCTCCATAAGATAGGTTACGTGATTAGAGGATATAGTCCGTTAGGTCCCGCTCCACTACCCAATTTGAAGTATATTATATATTGTATTACGGATGATACGGGATTTACAGGATACGAATTCCAAGATAAATTAGTCATAGAACTAGTTGACGTAGACGTCGCAGCCAACAACCTCAATCTCCCTAAAATCGTGTCCTCAGTGTTAGGCCCTAAATTACTTAGTGAAAACAACATGATTGAACGTGATGAGCTTTACGAAATACAGAAACAGATGCATAACCAAAAACTCTTCGCTGGCCACACGTGGGATGATGCTTGGCGTATAGTGACTCTATATTTTGATAAAAATGATCGTGACCTATCAAAAGAGGTATTTAAGATATCAGTGGCTTATCAACGTGTATTCAGACCCTACCACGTAGTATATAACACCAAAACGTGGCAACCCGTTCTGGTCTAACAAAACCGACAAACCTCGCCCTTCAGAGCGTGGACCAGGTCACGTCGTGTTCAGAGCGTTTGCAATATGTGCAGTAATTAAGTTGATGGTATACAACGCTTTCATGAAGGGATTTTTAGTAAGGATGTTGTCCTCCAAAACCCAGTAGTTAAAGGTGTTAGGGTAGAACTTGGGAGTCAAATACATCTGTGTGATGATACTGTATGGAGATGGTAGATAACCAACCTGCATACCTATCTCAAGCATGTACATCAAAGGTAATGTAGGGTTGTAATATACTACGTACTTCTTTACAGGGCCAGGGTTGAGTATAACCAACTCAGCTTGTATGTTCTGTGCGGCTTGTTGGGTAAACCCAAACTCCTCGATGGAGTACGATGTGTTAGGAGGTAAGTTGAACACGAATGCTGGATACCCTATTAATGAGTCTGGGTTTTTGAGTATGCCCAAACAGAACTCTTGTGGAGGAGCACAAGATGGTACACCGTTAGCTAGGTATACCATGTTGAATGCACCCCCAAAGAAGTAGGTAGGTGCATAATTAGGTACGCCCCTCCATATGGCCGCGGACAATGATGTATTTGTAGGATTACTTACAGTCCAGATTACAGCTTGATCTTGAGGAACGAATTGCCATGTTAATGATGGTTGCTGTTGTGTAGCAATACTCTTCTTGATGTATATCTGTCCTATCCTGGCATGTGGCCTCATCTTCTCGCACCAGAGACCAAGTCCATAAGGGGCGTTAAATGTAAAAAAGTTTTTTACAAAAATGGGGGTTAAGGGGGCGGAAAGCCTCGCTGGCGGGGATGAATGGCCCCTCTTCGTAGTCATATTTAATCCCGCCCTGGTCTAACAAACGACAAACCTCGCCCTTTAGGGCGGGGAGGAGGTCAGTTTTATAGTTTCAATTTTCTTCAGTTGTTTTGGCATTTTAGAGAACGCTTTGTAAAATATGTTAAGTGCACCGTTCACGTTGGCGTTTATCACGTTTCCATTTTTCTCACACCTATACAAGCTGGTAAGGTTGGTGAAAAGGTGGAAAAGTATAAAAATTTTCAGTCCCAACTCAATAAGAGACAAGTATGGTACACGCTAAAGAAAAGCAACAAATAACCGTAACCCAATCATCTCCTCAAACTTTTACCCCATCTCCAGGGTCAGCTATCAATATCCATGTTCATGGTATGGGTTCGGTCAAAATTCAATTCTCGTCTGCTCCTCCTACTTCATTACAGGGATTTGTTACCAGTAATAACACTGTTGTCATACCAGTAGTAGGGGACCTCGAGATTGAGAATCTCACTAACGTAACCAGTATAACGTTCCAGGGTAATTTGAAAGTAAACGTAGAAACACATGCTATAGGTGTTGTTAACGTAGAACCTCAGGTCAATCTAGAGACGCATAAACACATCACTGTGTCTGTATCAAGCGGCTCTATTTCATCAGTAGTTATAAACGGAGAACCTAGTGTAGCTCAATCCGTGTTCTATGTTGGGGATAAGAATATAACATTTGTAGGGTCTGGAGTTTCATTTACGGTCAGTGATTACGATCCAGTAAATAACTCTCCAGTAGGAACATCAATAACCGTAAACCTAGTTACGCAGTCTGGGGAAGCGGAGTATCCTCCTACTGGATCCACATTGTTACAGTCTAGGACTGGTTACATTTACCTTTCTAATTTCCAAGGTTCTGGAACGTTCAACATATTCTTATCTGGGAATGGCAATGGTTAGCCGTCGGTTGTTAATAGCACTTGGGTTAGTAGCCGTATTAGCTGTTGTGCTATACTTTGGTGTTAGAAGAGCACTTGGAGCATCAACTGCATCAACTACGTTATCATCAACACTCCCTGGCACGATAAGTAATAACGCAAGAGTGGTCCTTACCCCTACCATGTTCGCGTTCCAGTTAGCTCCATATGGTGGTGGTGACTACGCCATACTTGTTAATAACGGTGTGCCGTCAACGATTCCAGATCCAGTGACCCCGATGCCAGGCGTAGACTACAGTAATATAACTGGGAGGGCTATTATAGGGAATTACATAGTATTCGGGGGTGGAGAGAATTCGTCCCAGCCCTGGTCTCCGTGTGCAGCACCGTGTGCACCGTATCAAGGGTTCTTTAACATGTCAACTGGCAAGTTAGTCATATCAAAGCTTCAAGGAGGTTCCTGTGATAACATGAACATGTCTGGAGCTGTGCCTGGAAATAATGGCGATATAGTTGTATTTGGTGGATCCAGCGAGGGTTCCACTACTGGTTCTACTGGGTATGCTATATATAACTCATCGTTACAACCGTACCTTTTCGGTATGTTGTCTCCAAACGATAATGAAGGTAACCCCCTGGACCTGTATCGTAAACCGTCTACATTAGTGGGTTCTACAGTGTACTTTGTCGCAAAGAACCTGAACAATTCCCATGCTATCGTCGAATCTGTAACCCTCTCCCAGTTGTACTCGAATGGGACTAGCGTGATAAACGTGTTGTGTGGGACGCCTAATACAATAAGGCCTACATATGTTGCAGACATAGCATCGTCATGGGTTTCGGGTGGAGTGCAAGCCTTGTATTATAACAATGGTACTCTCTATTTCCTATTTCAAGGTGGGGATGGTATAGTCAAGATTGCATCATTGAATCTCACAAATGGAACTATAAATACGGTTAACCTAATTCAGTCATCCTCAATTGGGCCTTTCCTGGAGATAGTTAACGGAACGGCGTACGTTGGTATGCAGAATGGCAACACGTTTACTGTAAACAAATATACATTAAGCGGCTCATTAATTCAAACTATATCGTTCCCTGGTCAAGGATTTGTCGACCCTCAAGGATACGTTGTAGTATTTTCAAACGGTTTAAATGCAGGTTCAACGATAAGTATAACCAAGGTCTGACCTGCTCCCCGTCCTGAAGGTTTTTCGTTTGTTTTGTCAAACTTTTTATACTTTCATTCGTATTTACATTTGACTCCCCGCTAGTACCAACAGGGTCTATGGTGTTAAGAAATGGAAGAAGAGTATGAAATTGTTGAACGAGTCAAAAATTGGCTCACGACTAGATTATTGCCAGGAGACTACGTAATGTTTGTTGATGGTAACGTAATAGATGAAACGACGTATGATAAAGGAGTTGCAAAACCAGATGAGGTCATTGCAGATATTCACTACTTTATGATAAGTTCACTCACTGATTTCGAGTTCCCTTTCTTATGTAATAGTTCGTATATTATACGGTCATATTTGACGAAGTTAGGGTTTTCGGTTGCGTGGATTAAGGCGAAACCTAGAACTGGAATCAAATATGTTATTATGGTTTTAGGACAGGGCCACACGTTTGAGAAGGTGGCGATAGAACTGGTAAAATTGCATGTAGTGGTACGGAATATGAAATTGGATAAGATAGTAGATCAGACAGTTGGGTATTTTCCACAGACTGTTGGAGAACCTCTACCTGCAGACTATTATTTTGAGATATTAAAGAAAATTGATAAGGAGAGGTTGTATGGAGGGTTTACAGAGAACGAAGCGTGTAATATAGTACAGGGATATTATGGTAACGAGCATGTATCTGGTCGTGGAAATATTTATAATATTATCAGGGATTACGTTAAGATATTCCAACCATACAGGGCCGTGTATGATACCAAGAATTGGGAATTTGTAATGCCCTTCTAAACAAGAGCTGGAAGGGTTAAGAAAAACTATTTATTTTTTGTTGTTATATATCACATCATGTCATCATCCCAACAGTGTATTTGTAATAGTGGACAATGTAGCACGAGCGGTAATTGTTACTCCTGTACTCAGACAATAGGATTTGGAGGTCTAGGAGGTGGCATAACATCTGTAATAAGCATTGTAGCACCAGTATCAGGTGTATACACAATAACTGCGACCGTAACTAGTGGAAGTCCTCCAAGTCAGTTCGGAGTGAGAGTAAACGGTAACTTGGTTACTACAATATCAGGTACTGGAGGATCCATAAACATAGTGGTTCAACAGGGACAGACACTATCTGTGGGTGTAGGTTGGGGACCGTTTTATGCAGGAGGCACGGTGCAAATTCAAATATGCCAGCCCACTCAGTCTCCATCTCCATCTCCATCTCCATCTCCTTCTTCATCTACTGGACCATCTATGACTACTATACTGGCGATAGTGTTGTTAGCAGCGTTGGGTATAGGTGCTTTTCTGTACTATGAGTTGGTAGTTAAGAGAAGCGAAATCTAACCAGCCCTGAAGTGTGAGGTTGTAGTTTGCTTTGGCAATATTGGTTGGAATCCCTTATCATTTCTCTGACGATAAATATTTCTTAGACGTCACGCTGATGTCGATACGTGAGAAGCTCGGAGATGTTGACATCCTCGTTGTCACTGATGAGGGAACTCCAAACCTAACAGGACCGACTAGGTTTTACCAGACTAGGGTTATTGGACATGGTGTAGGAAAGGCAAGAAATGTTATGGCTTTATATGCATATCAGAAAGGTTATGATTGTCTTATCTATATGGATGGGCATATGAAGATACTATCGGATAATCTGCACCAGATATGTATGAGTGACATAGGTCAGCCAAGGATAGTGGTTATGGAGAATGCCCAATTTCCACTTAACCGATTGTTACCACTCATTCCAAATTGGAGTAAATATACCTTAGGTTCATTCCTAGAAAAGAGGACGTGGAAGTGGGGGTATATCTATTCCACTGTAACTCGAAAGACTGTAATGACGACAGAACCATGTTATTCTATATCTAGAAGAGTTATAGAAGCGTTGCTACAGGCACAGGGGGAAGTTACATCTTCCCATTACTGGGGAAAAGAGAGCTTTGATCTAACAGTGTCTGCATCCAGGTTAGGTTTCGAAATAACAATTTACCCTAACCTGTCTGTAGGACATGTGTATAAGGTAGGGTCTCCAAGCTGGTCTTCTAGGTTCCTTGAAAAGAACTGTGTAAATGAGCCGTTCTGTGGAGTGCTGTCGGGATCAGTATATCATAATGGCATAAAGTGGTCTGATTGTGTATATGCGTTGAAACACTATCACGATATTTCTAATCTACCAGTTGATAGTGCAATTTGTGATTTGGTACTTAAGTATGATGAACATGCGGTAAGGAGCATTAAGTCGTTCAACGCTGTTGCAAAATACGACTTGGATACCGTGTATCAAAAACTCCAAGTGTTCTTGTCTAATGCGAGTTATGGTTTTGTTAATTGATAATACTTAAATTAAAAATATTATAATTTCTTCTGTATTTGATCTTTGATTTGTTTAATCAAATCTAACAGTTCTGATATTTCGTTATTCAGATCTTTCAAAAACGTCTCCTGTTGTATTAACTCCTTATACACATCAATACGTTCTATTTCATTAAGACTCTGGACTCGTCTTACGATAGTGAATAGTTTAAGTTTTAAGTCATCTAGCCCCTTTTTTAAAGATGTGTTGTCAGACATTTCCTTCAGTACCATTATTGTCTAAAAAATAAAAATGTTTCTCATACTTTCAACACCCCCTTGTATGTACTTTAACCTCTAGACCATGTATGAGGTCAATGTCTGTAACATAGTCTTAGCTACGTTCGCAGGACTCATGTGTTCGCAGAGCTGTTCTCTTCTCTTAAACAAATAGGAGAACTTATCTGGGTTACTCCAGACGTATCTAATTTTGTCTATAGCATCATTTATATCAGGCTCATATCCCCCACCGACGTGAAGTGGAGCTAAATGTGGTGGCAGAAAAATATAGGTATATCTGCTCTTTATAAAGACTGCTGGTAATTCTGAAAATATTGGGTGAGAAGTAACTATTGGTATTGCACCACTACAATATGCCTCCCAAGCAGGCATCTCAAATGCACCACCCCTTGACAACATGACAAATGCCGATATTTGCTTTAGATAGTCCTCTATATTCTCGATAAGGCCTACCTGTTTCACAGGTTTGGAAAACTTTACCTCTACGAATGGAGAGTACTGTTTGACTATCCAAGGCAAATCCAACTTTGAAATTACATCGAGTGCGATATCCGATCCCTTTCTGTGAAACTGTTCAGAGTTCATACTGAGATAGATACCCACGTTTCTCTCATGCTGTACTGGTTTAACTAAGGATATTGGATTAGGCACTACGTAAATGGGGGCAGTTACTCCGCCCCTCACTAATCCGAATTGAGACCAATTGGATGGTGTAATGATAACGTCACAGTTCTTATTTAGTACGTCTGCAACCTTCTCCCCTACCATATCGGTATCGGATATGTCCATGCATACTATAGTCCCATCCCTCTCCTTGTCTATCTTGTAGTTAAGTAGAACGTCAAACGCTTGTATTAGTATGGTGAAATCACTTTTACCTAAACTTTTATGGGTTAAGTCGATGGAGATCGAGTATACGTCTTTTAGTTTGTTGAACTCAGTGTTAAGTCTGTCGGCAATTAGAGAGAACGAGTTAAAGACGGGCTGTTTTATAATCTTGATGAGCATGTAGTGAAGTCAGTCGATAGGTTTTTATTTTTTTTCGGTGATGGGAATCCTGATAAAAATGAATAAGTGGGTCTTAGTTGCGATAGGTATAGCCGCAATAGCTGTAGTATTGCTATTCTTAATGCCTACCATAACCAAGGCATTGACGCCGTCTCCTACACCAACGCCTACTACTTCAACCCCAACTCCTTCGCCTGGTTCTACACCTGGTTCTACATCTAGCGGTACAATAACCGTGAATCAGTTCTTGATCACTAACGGATGTACTGGTTCTTACTGTTGGGCAGAGATACAGTTCACCCCATCCAGTTCACTTGTCGGTGCCACACTCCAGAAAGTCACTGTCAATTACAGCAATGGATCTAGCTATAGCTTCTGTGGAAGTATACCCATAAGTAGCGGAACTAATACGGTGTGGCTTAACGATTTCCTGCCATGTAATCATTTAGGCTGTAACGCACCTACCATAACTAGCTTGACGTTCGTGACCTCTGCTGGATCGGTGACGGTGAATGTGACGCCGACAGCAACTACGTTCACTCTTGGTAATAACTACTTGGTAGGAGGGTGTTAGTAATGTCAATGTCCGTGGTCTCTTCTCCAATACTAAACACCATACTATTAGGTGCAGTCCTAGTCCTACTGATATATATGGCGTGGAAGCAGGGACTGTTCTAGGGGGTGATAATAATGTCCGCACAGTTCATGTCTGAATCTACCCTACAAACCATATTAATAGCCGCAGTCCTAGTCCTACTGATATACATGATGTGGAAACAAGGACTGTTCTGAGACTTGAGTAGCGTAACTCTTTAGAAGTGCCTCGTGTTGTAGGAAAAAAAGTATATTAGTTTTTGCTTTGTTTACTTACATATGTCTTGTGCCAGAGTCAAGCCTTATCAAGCTTGCGATAATTTTTATACGGTCAATACTCCAGTGAGTACGTGTGTCTTTGGTTGCACTCAGATTCTGTTTCAGGCCCAAGCACTCAGCTCGGGAACTGTATCGTTGAACGTGTACGCCCCAAATTGTGGGTATATAGGAGGAGGTTCGTATGTACTTTTCAGGGTCTTAGTTAATAACAACGTAGTGGCTTCATTGAAGCCTGGGCAATTTTATCAGACCAACCTGAATAATGGTGATGTATTGGAAATTAGATTGGATATTTTGCCTAATGTAGCCATCACTGGAGGATGTACAGCAGGTGCAAATATTTGTTCTACAGCACAGTTGTCAACTAGCCTTCCCACTCCTACCCCAACGCCATCTTCAATATCTCAGATCACTAAATTGTTAGAGGTACTAGCTATATTAGGTATAATAACTATAGTATTGGTTATATTGCTCCCGCACTTCAATAGAGTTGTAGCATAAGGGGACAGGCACCACCAAGATGGCACGAAGCCCGCACTTCAATAGAGGTGTAACTGAAAGTTTTTATACCTCTTCACAGTCGTCCGCATCGTCTCTTCTTCACGTGGGGGTGCGTGCCCCACAGGACACGGGTCTACCCTTACGGGAACCCCGCTTGAGAATATAGACGTGTAGTAGAATTTATAGTTTTCAGTAGTTAAGGGGGCGTAAAACCTCGCCCTTTAGGGCGTGGAGGAAGTGCGGGTTAGAAAGAACGAAAATTTAGAGTTAATCTTATTAATTTTCTCTCTCATCTCTTAACTAGAGAAAACATGAGTTCGCAACCCAATACGGGTGTAAGACTAATAAGGATGTTAATGGTGCTATTCGGTGCAATTGCTCTTGTAGCATTGCCTATCGGTGGATACTTCATAGGCAATTTCATCGGGTCGCATATGGCTGTTACTGACATACAAAACGGATATGCCTACGGTGGTCTATTGGCTACTGTGGGACAAGCAACCCATAATCCAGTGTATGCACAGGAGGCTAATATCAGTCAAGCACAAGGTATTACGTTAGGACAATCAGATGTGACCACGCTGGCTGTTTTAGGTCTTATTCTAGGAGTAATATTAGATGCACCACTAGCATTCCTAGTTGTAGCGGAATATGAAAGATTGACGTAACCTTTTTTCCAAATAGTTTTTTAGTTTCTGGGGGCGTGTGAAAGTCCCAAACAACAGTACAAAAGCTCTAAAGTTTTTGATCTAAACTTTTATGGGTGAACTCTATGGAGATCGAGTATACGTCTTTTAGTTTGTTGAACTCAGTGTTAAGTATGTCTGCAATTAGAGAGAACGAGTTAAAGACGGGCTGTTTTATAATCTTGATCAGTATTGAGCTTAGTTAGACGATAGGTTTTTATTTTTTTTCGATGATGGGGATACTGATAAAAATGAACAAGTGGGTATTAATCGCGATAGGTGTGGCTGCAGTTATAGCCATAATAGCAATATATCAGCTCATGAAAAAACCTAGCCAAGTTCAAGCTGTACAAGTACCAACTCCTAGTACTACGTCCAGTCCACCTCAACCAGGTAACCCGCTGGTATTCCCAGTTCAGCCAGGTTCGTATTTAGCCCAGTTTAGTGGACAAAAACTATTGGTTACCACAACCCCGCCCATACTGCAGATAGGTGACAGTGTATGGGTGGCGTTTGTTACCCCAGCTAATACCACGGTGTTGGTGCCGATAGACTTGGTTGCGGCCCAGAGATTGGGAATAGGGCCACTCATAACTAGCGGTGTATATGTTACTGTACAGACGACTGCAGCCAGTAGTGTAGCAAATGTGTCGCAACAGTCTACTTCCTCCACATATGCCAGCTATGGTACGACTACGGTTACATTGACGGCTGGTGTGGTGAGGGATATCGTCAGGGCCAACAAGACGCTGTTCAATTCTCTGTACAGTTTCCTGCAGGCAGGTAATCAATCCGCAGTAGCGTCATTGATACAACAGTACTCAGGGAACCAGAATATGTCGGCTATTCTATCGGTGTTGGGTAAACCTGGAGCATTAATAAGTCCGCTATCTATAACTTACTCTGCAGCTATAGCATTAGGTATAGTGCCACCGCAGATACAATCCTATGTGAGCACTGGAACTAATGTCATAGTGGACTTCGGCTACGTCTGACCTTATCCCCCCTTCAGGGGCGGTATAAAAATTTAAGAACCACATTTTTCAATTAAAATTTATGGAGCTTTTTGAGCTATGTCAGAAAGTTAGTGGCTGTGTGGGGTGGAGCAACACAAAGAGGCGTCTTTATCTCTCCTATCCTACGTGGCTACCCCCTAACGTAGAGGGAATAGTGATAGGTCCAATAAGATATCACCTGATGGCTGGTATACCGATAGGCGGTTATGCACAAAATGCGTTGGTGTTGGGTACATTATCCTTTTTCGCACAGGACGCGAATGGGAACCTGTACGGTGTTACGGACGGACATGTGGTCTATAACTATAACACCGTTTACTTCCCATCACCGTTGCTTATGGTAAACCGTAGCTATACTAAGGAGAACATACCATTACCTCCTCAGCCCGTTCCCATAGGTGAGGTGGTATGGAGGTCTCCTGTTTCAACCAACATGGACCTAGACTTAGCCGTTTTCAAGCTTTATTCGAACGTCCAAGTTTATCCGATAGCCTACGGAAAAATTTTACCGTTATTTTTATTTACTCCAGAGCCTGGAGAGACGGTGATTAAGGTAGGTGCCAGAACCAGTTTGACGAGTGGGACAACAGTGGACCAGAGTGCCACTATGAGTATTACTACTGACTTGGGGACTCAAGCGTATTTCACTGGTTCACTGTTTGCAATACCTAGTTTACCAGGAGACAGTGGGGCACCGATATTCGCTGGAAATGCGTTAGTAGGTACTATAGTAGGTGGAAATGGTAGTTTCGCAGTAGCAAATAATATAGTGAAGGTAAAACAGACGCTTAACCAGATGGGGCTGAAGATACTATTCACGTCGAATAAAGCAATATTGGCTATAGCTCCGATCATAACTGGTCTAATAGGTGGAGCTACGCTGGCATTAGGATTAACGTAAAGGGATGAGACCTTTGATGAACGTGGAGTTTTTATGCGGTAACCATAGAATCCCTATAAACTACCCTTACTTCGTGCAATATTATTATCCCCCAAAGCGAGGAAATAAGTATAAATATGTGGGGGTATGTGATAAAATGGCCATAATCGGAAAGTTTGATACGGAAACCGATCTGCAAGACCCATTTTTTGAGGCCGTTTTGGAATGCAATAATAATCAGTTATCAATTTATCTGTTTGATTATAAAAAGGGAAAATATGTAAAGGTAAAACGTTATCTGAATTGGGGTTAAGGGGGGCGTAAAACCTCGCTGGCGGGGATGGATAGCCCCCTTATATTCAATGTTCGTTTGGGTTACACATGCTACTTTTCTTAACTTCTGGGATATTGGTACACATGATAAGTATGAGTTTATCTATCTTCATTGATAAATCGCTGCTGTTGAGTACGTTGTTCATCATCGCAATGAACTCTTGACTAGTCATATACTCTCTTACAATATGTTGTACTGTACTGCTTACTTTGGTATCGAGGTTTTGGGCTAAGTAATGATTTACTATATCCTGGATTTCTTTTGTACGTGACTTCTGTTTTATTATATCAAGACTTCTTCGTCTCAGCATCATGTCTACGAAGTTTATGCTGGTCATGATGATGCTGGATAGTACACCTATTATCACAAAAGTTTCTGATAAAGACATAAATGACACCGTTACTTGAGGATGCCCAGTAGATATAGGCCAAGTAACAGTGCGAACAAGCCTATGAGACCTTCGATGGCCCCAGCCAGATTCATGATTATTACTACAACGCCTGCAAATACTAAAATTATTCCTATAACATCTTCCACGGTTAATTTAGCAAGATTTAGCGACATATGGTAGTGTCCCAAAAAAGAAATAAAATCTTTTGCCCTCTTTAGTACTGGGGTAGGTTGTAGAAACCCGCACTTCAATAGAGTTGCAACTGAAAGTTTATATACCTCTTTACAGCCGTCCGCAGCTTCTCTTATTCACGTGGGGGTGCGTGCCCCACAGGACGCGGGTCTACCCTTGCGGGAACCCCGCTTAACTAGTAGTTAGTGTAGTAGAATTTATAGTTTTCTGTAGTTAAGGGGGCGTAAAACCTCGCTGGCGGGGTAGCTCATTAAATCATCATACCCACAGCCACTCCAGCAACGGTACCAATAACCCCACTTATCAACGATTTACGATGCTGCTCTTCCCCCAATATAAATATTATTATCTCTACGATAACTAAAATAACGAAAAGGATAACACTAACATCCATGTTTACCACTCTACTCATGACCTAAAAAATTTAACTGCGAGATCAATTCCTTAATATCAGAAATCTAGGATTGAGAACATGAGCCAATCTACAATAACACTAGCCAACACATTGGTTGAGGTAAACATAGTTAGACGAGGAGAAATATACCAAACACAGTTCCAGTTATCTAATGATACCAAGATCAAATACACTGGAAGCGGTGCAACATACGCAACACCTCCAATACCAACCGCTAAATGCTACGTAGCAAAATATGAGGACAACTACTATCTTCTCAACGAGTTCTATCAAGCACTGTCATACGGTTCTACCGAAGAAATGGCGGCTATATTCTCTGGGCTTAATGTAAAGAACTTGCAGAAGGTGAATATGGTCGGCCTCGTAGAGATATTAAAACTAGGTGATGCGTACAATTGGGGCGATGTCTTTATTGCGAATACTAAAGGGAATAAGAAAATACCAATCATGGAGATCGATGGGCTCAAGTTGGTTGACTACGAACCTCCACTCTTCAACCAAATGAGTCCAACAGTATATCACTATAACGACCAATATGCTGTGTTTAAGGAATGCAAGCCTATGAAGTTTACAGGGAGGTACGAGTTGTTGCGATGTATGAACCTCGTGTCCCAATACTTTATACTAAACGATTCCATTAAACGGCTATCAGTAATAGCACAAACCACAACATCGTTAATTATGCAACTCAAACTATTAGAAGCCAAAAAGCTATTTGAGCCAATACAAACGGGGTCTCTGGTGCTGAGAGATGAGACAAATAGCTGACCATATATACCAGGGCAACTATCTTGACGCTATAAAATTCAACGGAAAGAAGGTAAGTGTGGCACAAGAATGCGTTTCCAATGCAGAGGTGCATGTTCCACTTAAAGACTTTGAATACATAAAGTTCTGGGATTACGTTAGGGTTGTAGCATATCTAGAGGTTAAGTATACGTACGGTGAAGACACAATAGTCCATTGCTGTGCTGGAATGAATAGGAGTGTATACATGTCCTTAGCTTGGCTAATTTACCATTACAACCTTAGCGTTTCAGACGCGTTTAATAGACTAGGACTTTCAGAAGATCAATACAAGTTACTAACTCCTGAAATGTATAAATCATTAGTAGACTTCTCCAACACCATACGTATACCCATGATGTACAAATATATAAGATATATGATGATCCAGTTTGAGGCTTTGGACAGTAGCGGAGGGGACGTATCATATAGAGCCGATACATTCAAGAACTACCTATCAAGTGGAAAAGTACTAATCATAGGATGTAACTCTAGTGAATTGTCAGCGTTTAGCAAATACTACACTGTGGAATGTATTCATCTGAATTCCATGTCTAACATAGGTTCTTTTGTACCATTTGAGTTTAACGAATATAACGACAATTCATTTGACGGAATTGTAGCTTTCGATGTGTTAGAACATATGCTTATGCCCTTCGTCGCCATAGGCGAAATCAACAGGATCCTACGTGAAGGAGGATTACTTTTCCACTCCACTCCAACTGTGATTAAGGAGATGAAGATCCCATGGCATGTATCATTACCTAGCTCAGATTCTCTAAAATGGATGTTAGAATGGTGGGACTTCCAGACGGTAATGGAGAAAGAAGAGCTTGGAAGATTAACCCAAATTTTAAAGAAAGTTAAACCCACCAAATTCGAATCATATCACAGACTGTTAGGTTTTTAGCTAAATAGAGTTGTCATTAGTTTTTATTACAAAGAATAAAAATATTTAAATAACTCTTTCACTGTTATTTCTAATCCTTCTTTAATTCCATACTTTTGTTCCCAGCCCAAGGACTTCAATTTATTACAGTTAAGTGACTGTTTCGCTATCTCTGGGTAAGGGGAATTTTTATAAGTTATTTGCGGATTTATGCCGTACCAGGTCTGCATAAACTCTGCGATCATTTTAGCTAATTGATCTGAAGTGAGTACGTCTTTGCTGCATATGTTTATTACGTCCAATTCGTCATGCTTCTCAACAATCTTTAACGCTTCTATAACGTCGTCTATGTATATATAAGCTCTTTTACCACTAGGAGTATAGACTGTGAACGGAACACCTTTCACAAAACTATAAACTGCCTTAGGTATTATCCTCGTCAAGTTATGGTCTTTAGGTCCGTAAATATTTACTGACCTAACTACCGTCACTTTCATCCCGAATTCCTGTCTGTAGGCAAGAGATATAAGTGAGGATGCCAATTTAGAGGTACCGTAAACACCGCTATTTTTAGCTAACGGTGCATTCTCGTCTGCGTTTTCTACTTCTCCGTATTCCTTGTCGGTACCCATCACTATTACCCTCTTTACCGACAAACTCCTCCTTGCAGCCTCTAATATACCAGCTGTACTCATGACGTTGTTGAGTATGGTCTCATATGGTGCTTGATGACCCTCAGCTACGATAGAAGTGGCAGCGAAATGGAAAATTGTGTCTATATTATTCTCATTGAGAATGTTAAGGAGTTTCCACCAGTCTTTAACATCTACGTCTTTTCTTGAAACACCTACTACGTTATATCCTTCATTTTTAAGTTGTTGCAAGAAAGATGACCCTATAAAACCTGTAGAACCAGTAACTAAAACATTAAACATCACCATACCCTCTAAGGCTAGGTTAATATTAGCACTAAAAAAGCTTTCTATCCCTAACAAATTACATAATAGCCTTCATTTTTTAAGTTTCTCTAAAAAAGAACCACCTATAAAACCTGTAGAACCAGTAACTAAAACATTAAACATGTAACTACAAAGGGAGCTATTCATCTCCACCCTTACGCATGGAGTCTTCAGTCCCCTTTGAACCCCCGAGAAGATATAATTGGGCGTAAAACCTAGCCAAGGGGTAGCTAACTGGGAGAAGGAAGAAATTAATTTTTCTTCATAATAAGTAAGTGCTCTGTCGGTGTGCGTTCATCTTCTAACTTTGTAGCAGGGTTCTTATCAACTTTCTTCATTCGTCTAGATACTATTTTGTCTATG
>Ga0081529_124714_pt1 | contig 31026 bp, 44 predicted proteins | sample EchGeymetagenome_FD_71012 | JGI IMG/M metagenome (GOLD analysis project Ga0081529, IMG submission 71012) | Ferrous microbial mat and aquatic microbial communities from Echinus Geyser, Yellowstone National Park, USA - transect B T=78-80 C v2... ...
CTACACCGACGAATATGTGTACGACATTGACGATGTTAATATGAAGAAACTGATAATTGACTATATGAAGACAGACGACGGAGAATACGTAATACTGTCAATACAAGGATTTGACGACGTGAAACCGACAAACTAATCTTTTTCGGGGATGAACATGGGAATATTAAGGATAATAAGACTAAGAATAAGGCTACTAAGACTAAGACTAAGGTTACTTAGGATGAGGATGTGGAAGTTGAGGCCAGTATTGTGAAATTGAGAAAACAAACATTTTTTCGGGGATAAAGATGGAGGAAGTGTTATGGACTAACGAGATAACAAACCTTAGTTTTCCAGAACTTGAGAATGTGATACAGGAGATGATAGAGGCGGACACCACAGGATACAGAGTCTGTTTTGCAGACTACCAATGGATGTTAATTCATTCTATCGCGTTGAATACTATAAACAGCTTACCAAAACCTATCTATCAGGCCATGAAATCCAAATACAACGATGACGAATATATAATACGTGCGTTAAGTAGACGACTACTTAGGAGATTACAGATAAAGAGAAACGGAGCTAAAGGAAAGGTGACGATGAGGGTTAAAGGGGATAAACTGTATAAACTGAGAATAGTTGTTGACATCCCTAGGAAGGTACTACACGACAAATATGTCGAGTTTTTCGAGAAATACGTTTGCGATAATGAAACGGAGTGGTGCTACTGTAGAGGGGAGGGTGAAGTTCTTGATCACGAGGTCTTTCTTACCAAGAAGGAGTTAAAAAAGTATAAGCGAATGTGTGAATCTACTTGTGTAGATTTCATACCCTATTAGCGTTCATCTGATAATAATTCTAAGAGATTAAGATTTTTCGGGGATTGAAATGGGGGTTGAGAGGGCAATACACACCTTACAGGATGGACAGGAGGAAAGCTTGTACTGTAAAATATGCTACGAAGAGCTATCCAGAGAATTCTATAACGATAGCGGTGTACAGGTGCTCCTTAGGGTGAACGACTGCGAGCATTACCAGTGGATTTTTGTGGGGGATGTATTTTTAGATCCCCCATGGGATCTGGTGACGAGGGAGATCATTAACAATGCCGTTGCCAAAGTGGACGCAAGTGGTGGCAAGTACTTCCTTCTTCCAAGGAGTCTGGCAGAAAGGTACTCGAATTGATTTTTCGGGGATAAAGATGGCTGTGAAGTGGATAGTGGAGAACGAAGAGAATGGACAGCTAGGAAAGTTCTACTGCACGATATGTAAGCAAGATTTGTCTAGAGTATTCTACACCTGGGGAGGTGCCTATCAGTTTCTAGGTGTTTACGACTGCGAACACTACGAATGGGTCTTCGTAGGGGATTCGTTTTTGGATCCTCCATGGGATGAGGAGACAAAGGAGATCGTAGAGAATTCCCTCGGATCCGTTAGGGAACAGCACGGCAAGTACTTCCTTCTACCGAGGAGCTTAGCAGACAGGTACAAGTAACAAATTTTTCGGGGATCAGCATGCTATACCCTACCTTCAATGAGAAAGGTATACCCAACAAAAAGTTGATGTTAAACGTGGATAGGGATGGGATATTACTGGTGGATGGAGAGAAACTGATAACATTAACTGTAAGCTATAAGGGTGTGGTGAAGGCAGTTATGAAAAACATGGTGTTTAAACCTGAATTGATAGCAGGAGGGAGGATAGAAATTGAGGATGCGAACTACAACATGGATGGTCTTATACGTTTCCTATCCACAGCATCCTATGAGGTGTTCGGTTCCGAAAAGGCGTTAATTGTCATGTTATACAAGAAGATCTTCAAGGATAAAGTGTACACCTTTTACGCTATAGTACCAAAACCCACAGGAGAACTCCTCCCTAATTACGTCGTACAGGAAATGGTAAAGGGGGAGAAGAAGTATTACATCATGTACACCGGCCTCGGAATGTTTGGAATAATCAATAACGTTGAAGGTGGAAAAGGAATAATAAGGAAGATTAACAAAACCTTTAGTGTGTGGGTGTACAAATGAGCGAGATAAGGGACATTCTATTACGTGAGAAACCCACGATATTCAAGGTTATCTCTGATGACGGAGGGGTAATACTCGTGATGTATAAGGAGAGGCAGAGGTTGAATACCACACTGGAGGAGGTTGAGGAGACGTTGGAGGGGTTGAGGAAGATTGGTGTCTTACAGGACTTCATGGTTGTTGAAAGGTTTGATGCGGAGACAAATAGTTGGAGGACTTACAGGCTTAAGTGGTTGTGATTTTTCGGGGTGATAACTTGACAAAGATAATAAGGATAACGGTTAAAGAGGGCGAAACAAAGGTTGACTACATTGGTTATGAAGGAAAGCAGTGTGACGTTGCGGATGATAGGTTTAGGAATAGCCTAAGGAAGATAACGGGTTTTGAGGTGGTGGAGAGGAGGAATAAGCCAGAGTATTACGAGGGTGAGGGCAGTGAGAATATGCTTAGGAGTGAGGAGTGACGAGTGCGATGCCTTAGTTTACGATGATTATGCGATCGTGAATACGAACGCAGATGCAAAGAAATTGGCAAAGATTCTGGGTTCGGATGAAAAGGCAATAAGCCCGTGCGGCTAACTTTTTCGGGGATTAAAATGCACTGGTATGATAAGATAACCAGTTACGTGAAGAATAAAATTAGCAACGTTGGCGTGATTGTTACGGATGATATTTACAGGCTTTACGAGTTAATTAACATCACGAGGGATAGGAAGGAGGATGTGTGTTTTGTGGATTTACAACAGGGTGATCTAGATAACCACAGTTTTACCCTTTTCAGTGGTAGTACTGTGAGCAGGCAGACGCTTAATAGCGACACACATGCGGACTTCCTCTACGACCTATCGAGTAGGTGCACCGTTGTTTTGAAGTGGGTGGTAAATAAGTCGCTTGCGGATAGGCTTGAACCCATTATCTTCTCCCTACACTCCAACATCGACATGTATGACGACAGGATGAGGAATAGACATCCGGTACTCGTATTTAGCGTTAGCTACTTCTGGAATATTATCGACCTTGCCAGTGTTGAGGTAAACCCCACGGATGAGGAGTACGAACAACTACTACAACAGGCGAAGAAGGTTTACGAGTATGCCTACAAGAGCGAGGTTGTTTTACCAAGTAGTGACGTGGTAAAGGGGCTTAACTTATGGACAGCACAGGGTGTCCTAAGGAATTCCATAGTTGTTGAGGAGGATAAGGTGACCTTTGACAGTGACAAGATTAACGACTTTAAGAAGGAGATATTCCATAAGGCTGGTATTACACTAATAAAAAGCGACATTAACTTCGACTTTGTTGGAGGACAGAGGTTACTGAAGGAATACGTTAGGAATAAGTGGAAGAGTATACTTAACCACCCAGAGGAGGCAATAGAATACGGTGTTAGGTTGCCCAGGGGCATGATACTTCACGGTCCACCAGGTACAGGGAAGACTTGGTTCGTTAAGGCGTTGGCAGGCGAGTTAAACTTGCTAATGCTACAGATTAACGCCGCAGACATTTTTAGTAAGTGGGTGGGAGAGTCGGAACAGAAGCTGAGGATGTTGACGAAGTATGCAGATATCACGAGGGCTGTCCTGTTCATAGATGAGTTAGACGCATTAGCCTCCAAGAGGACGTCGGAAGAACATGAGGTTAGTAGAAGGGTTAAAAACATGTTTTTAGAGTGGCTTGGTGACGCTAACAGAAAGGCTATTGTGATAGGGGCAACCAACATGCCACAGGAGTTGGACGAGGCGTTCACTAGACCAGGAAGGTTTGATGATATACTACCAGTATCCTACCCCAACAGGGAGGACTTGAAGGAGATATTCGGTGTACACATTTACAAGTACAACCCCATCAAACACGTTGATAAGCTTGACATGGATAGGATTGCGGAGAGGGCGTATGGGTATTACTTGAAGCCTAACGAGGTTGAAAAGGTGGTACACAATGCGAAACTGAAGGCTTTTCTGAGTAAGGGCAAACTTACAACTGAGATAATACTGGAAGAGATAGATGAGGTAGGTAAGACTGTCAACGTTTCAGAGAGGTTAAAGTACATGAACGAGTATGAGAAGAAGGAGAAGGAGTTGCTAAGTAGCGTTAATACAAGGTGGTTCTAAATTTTTTCGGGGTGAAGGTATGTCCCACATAGTAAAGATAAACCTTAGCTTGAACATTAACGATAAGCAGGCTGTACTACAGGCGTTGACTAAAATGGGTGTGAAGGTGTCAAGTGAACACAAGGTTAGCGACTATTACGGTAAGGTTACAACTGTCAGTGACGGATTGATTTCGTTCAATGTAAAGGGTAGATGGTTTACGCTGGATAAGAATGGCAATCTTATTGGCGATACCTATGGTCTAGGCGAATTACCGATAAACACCATTAAGTTTGCTGTGTTACTTGCGGCAACGATGAAGAATGGAGGGAGGGTTAAGAAGGTTGAGATGATTGGTGATGGATGGACGGCTGATGTGGAGGACACGATGGAGGAGAAGTTTGCGGCTTGAGTAAATCTAATTTTTCGGGGAGAGAAGATGGAAAGAAGTAAGGCTTTTAACATACAATACTTACAAACTTATGTAGTTTTTTCAAGCCCACCGTTGTTGAGGTTTTACATGGATGGGCTTGATGATCAAAGACTTAATCAGGTGTGGAATAAGTTAAAGGAGATAACGAATAAACAATCGCCAAAACTGACGTATAACGACTTGATGATAATAAGTAGGAATAGGAGTGGTTATAGGGTGGATTTAATATTGATGGATAAGAGAACGCTACTGGATTACGGTAACCTGAAGTCCGAGGTGAAGAGGTGGCTTGCCAAGAATGCGTTATCCCTACCTGCAAGAATAATTACCATCTTTCTTTTGCCTGAACATCTACAGGAGAGCTACAGCCGGATGCTGGATCAGGTAAACAGATCTGTGGACGAGTTAAACGAAAGGCTAAAGCAGTATTATGAGGGTAATGACTTTAGGGAGCTGATTGATACGATAGACAGAGTGAGGGACAAGAGGAGGGAAACGGTATACGAGAGAATGTACATCAACAAACCGAGGGTTTACTTGAACAAGGTTGTTTACGAGATTGTACCAGGTTCTCCGACTGAAAAGTACGTTAGGGAGACGCTGAAGCATGAGATTGAAACCTTCCTCATAAGCACCATTAAGATGAATGCGAACGTCAAAAACATGGACTTATTTAGGAGGAAGGTGTTGACACAGGTAGAGAAGCTGGAGGACATGACAGGCCTTGATGGGTTAAAGGACGATGTGGAGAAAGTACTGGTAACTAAGGACATTGAGGTGCTTAAGAAGTCCCTAGGAGATGTAGTGAATAGGTGGATTTGAACCCTTTTTTCGGGGATCGAAATGGGTGAAGACGTAACGAAGATCGTGATCACGAATGTGGATTGGAATCTTTATTCAGAGATAGAACGTGGTTCCTTACAGGGCGACTTTATGACTCAATCATGTAGTAGTGACTTTCTTGACATGGTGGCTTACACCTTAGCCAACCAAGCCCTTCCACATGGAAATACCACCAAACTATCCGATGAGATAAAGGAGGCTTTCCAGAAGACAGAATACGGTAATGACTTCAAGTTTAGTAAACTGTTGGTTATTGAGAAAGAGGGTAAAACGAATAAGTATGACATAGAGATACAAATACCTTGGGATGTTATGCACGACAAGTTTATAGCGTTTATGGAGAGGATACAGAAGAGTTGGTGGCAATTATGTTACTGCCGCTTCAATCCAGGATCCTTCCCAGAGGGTGCTGACTACAACGTGTTACTGAATGAGGAGGAGAGGGAGAGATATAGATACGTTTGCGAGGAGGGAAGATTGGAGAAGAGGTGGTTGTAACTTTTTCGGGGATGGAGATGAGTGATGAATCCGTGGTAGTATACGAGGAAGATACTTGGGGTACATACGGGCAACATAGGAAGAAAATGTTGTTTATCGTGGACTTAAAGGAGAGGACACAGAAGGCGTTGTGGACTTTCTCTGGTGTTGAGTGGGTGAATAATGACTCAAATAAGAATAGGCACAGGAAGGCGTTGATGGATTACAAGCAACTACAAGGTTTGATGATTGGTGATAGGTTACTGAAGGTCGTGACTGATTATAAGTCTTTCAGTAGGAGGGAGATAACAACAAGTTACTACACGATGATTGATGGTAAACTAGTGGAGATACCTAGCAAAAACGTGAGGGTGGATGGTAAGTTTTACGATCTAGTCGAGTATAACAACGTTAAGATTTACACGAATAAGGATGAGGTGAGGATAGACCCATCGAACCTACCGGAGGAGAAGAAGGTTGAAAAGAGGTGGTTGTAACTTTTTTCGGGGATGAAGATGGAAGTGGAGATATATGAGTATGGTTTTAGGGTTAACAATGGAGATGAAAGCCTCTTCTTTCAGAGAGGACCGGAAGAGGACTTAGTCGTCGTTTACTACGAGAGGAATTTGGAGACGGTGGATGTGATGTATATACCCCTTGAGAGGTATGGGGTGGAGAGTTTCGAGGAGTTGGAGAAGGTAGTGACGAGGAATCCTGAAATAGCCTGGAAACCAATGTAAAACAACTGACCGGGGGTTGTCAATGCACGAGGAAGAACACGAATTTGGATCACCAAAGGTGGTTGATGAGAGGAATGAGGTGACTTACAATAGATACGGCGATCACTACATCAGGACTGTAACTACACGCAGGTTAATAGCATACAGGTGTAGAATGTGTGGTTACGAGGAAGTGGAGGAGGAAAAGGAGACATACGATGAGGAGGTAGACATTATATCGATTGATGGTATACCGTATTTGTTGAAACACAATCAGCTAAGTCCTTTAGAAAGATTGAATCCCCCTTCACCTAAGGCGGAGTTGGAATACGTTAGTGTATACAATTACTACATTCCCGTGAATTTTATTGATGAGGAGTCTATGAGTAGGGTTGAGGAATTGGTGAAGGAACTTGAGGAATTAGACAAGTGGATACAGTACATTAACGGTTATGACGTTTACCTCACAAAGCTGGGAAGGTTGGCAAAGAAGGTGACGAATGAGACTAAGGAATACGACTCACAACACGACCAGTGGCATGTTACAGAGGAGACATACTACGTGCTGGAGGATGGTACGAGTTTGACGAAGGAGATTGTTGAGTATAGGAAGTATAGATGCAGGAAACGCTCCTTTCAAACAGAAGAGGGAGAGTGGGTACCCCAAGAGGAGTGCGAATCTATGGTGAAGGAGGTTGTTGAATCACATGACTACGGTGAAATACCTGTATACAAATCTGACTTCTACATCAACTACCAAAAACAAAGAGATAGCCTAATACGGACAATGAAGGACTTACTACAGCAAATGGTTAGGAATAAAGTGAGGATTGACGTGCAGAAGGTTGGCGAAAGAGTGAAGATAAAGGTTGATGGTGACGAAGGAGAGTTCATGTACAATTGGATAAGTAGGGCTAACTATTACAGAGGTAAATACGGACCTCTTGCAATGTTATTCACGTGATTTTTTCGGGGGCACAGAGAAGTATAGGTGATGTAATACACAGGATGACCCATTCCTTCAATTTGCTACTAGCATTAGTATTTTTGTAATACACAGTAGATTATCTGCCCATTAGATAATCGTATGTAATAAACATAGCCCTTGCTGTATAGTAGTAGGAAAGCTGTAATACACAATATACGTCTTGTATAACATTAACAAGGTTGTGATAGACATAGAATTGGCTTGTCATATAGCATTAGATTTGTTGTAATACACAAAATAAATTCTGCATAACATAAGTCAGAGTGTAATGTACATGATAATGTTTGTACAACAGTGTTGAGAATGTAATACACAGGAGGTTATTTGTATAGTATTACCATCGTTGTAATGCACACTAAAACCGATGCGTAGCAGGTGTCTTATTGTAATACACATGATGTCTTCTGCAAAACAAATGCCGAGATGACCCTGCTGTATAACAACGGGAAAAGTGTGATACACAGAAAGATCTGTGTATAACATTAAATACAATGTAATACACATAATAATCGTTGTATAGCATTGCCGTCGTTGTAATGTACATGAAGACCGATGCATAACAGATGCCCTATTGTAATACACCTCATACCTTCTGTGAAATAGATACCGTAATGAAATAGTCAGAAAAGATCATGTAAAGCAGGTAGACCTCTGTAACGCTCAAACACGATACTGCTACACTGTATACATATCCTTGAAATACTCAACCTGTGCCCTTTCGGGGATAAAAGATGAAGGAGGATAAACTACAACTTTTAAAAGATTTAGATCTAGATAAATTTAGTGAAAATATTAGTGAAAGTTTAAGAGAAGACAATATTAGCGAATCATGCTACACGAATTTTCAAGATGCTGTAGTTGAAACAATAGGTCAAACAATTTCAACGATTTTGGAAAAAGATGGATGGAAAATAAAGAGATTTGGTGCATTGACAATGTTTAACGAAAAAGACTCAGAAAAACTATTTAATGCTTTTATGAAAAGTTCTGAATTTACTGTTACATTAAAGAAAAAAATTGATGAACAAAAATACGAGTTTAAGGAAGTTATCATTAAATTTGATTTTCCAGAAGAAGAAAAAAAGAGAATTGCTGAAGAATATATAGCTAATATACTTGAAGGTTTATATTACTTAGATATATGCATTTTTGTTGATCTAGAGGAAATAAATGTAGATAAAATTTCTGAGGCTTTAAGTAATGAGGTCTATGGCCTACTAAGTCCTGAGGAGATAAAAACAAAGTTTAAAGATGCAATAGAGGAAGCTATTAATATTCTTAATGATGAAGAGAATTATAATGATGATGAATGATTGTTTTTTCTCTTTTTAGGTAAAAACAAGTAAAAAGATACTCCACGCCCCAATACTAGCATTTTTTATTTAACCCTCTTTTTCTAATGAACACTCAACCTGTGCCCTTTCGGGGATAAAATTGAAGGAGGATAAACTACAACTATACGTAAACGGAAGAGAGACCCTCCAGAGGGCTAGAATTGTCTATGGTAATATGATAGGGGCAAAACGTGAGGGGGGTAAATGGAAGTTTGTGAGGTACTATAGCCTTTGTGAGAATAAACACAAAGTCTTTCTGAAGGAGGGTGAGAAACGTGAGGTATGCCCAATCTGTAAACAGAAGGTTGTAATATATCAGGAAGAACCCGACGAAATGTTGATCGAAGTTTTCGAGAAGATTGATAAGGAGATACTAAAGTTGTTGGAGGCGGAAATCTCAAAGAATGTTACTGAGTATACTGAGTGGCAAAACTTCCTTGTCTTTGTTAAGGGTGTTGGGCCAACTATTTCCGCTGAACTAGTTAGCATCTTACCACCGGAAAAGTTTAGCTGGAATTTGGCGAAACTGAAGTCCTACGCAGGAATAGGAATTGCTGGGGTTTGTGAGAAGGACAACTACTTAGTCTACGGTTCACAGGCTTATAAGGACAGGAAACCTGTGGCTAATAAGCCAATTAATGGTAATTGCCCATACTGTGGTAGCCCGTTAAAGTGGAGGGCTGTGAATAGGGGAGACCCAGTGAAGTATCACAGACAGGCAAAGGCACTTCTCACCTACAAGCTAGCCACTAGCTTAATGAAGGCAAAGGGAGTGTACTACCAACTCTACCTCAAGTTCAAGGAGGAAATCACGAGGAAGCATCCAGACTGGAATAAGGCAAAGATTAACATGACTGCTGTGAGAAAGATGTTAACGGTCTTCTTAACTGCCTACCTTTCAATCTCATACTCGATAACGCATAACGTGGACTACAAAACTGCCTTAGTACACGTTTTAGGAGAGAAAGAATACAACATCTTGAGGACTCACAAGGACTTTATCGACTTCCCACTATTAGACGATCTCATCGACACTAAGAGGAAGACGATGAAGGTGAATCAAACGGTAAAGAAAACACTGGAGAGACTGGGATTGGATGAGGACGATTTGAACAACATGGTTATCTTCCACCAGAAACAACTGAAACAAGAGGATTGAAGAGCGTGAAGGTAGATTTTTTATCGGGGATGAACATGTTGTTGGTAATAAGAGAGAAGAAATATAAACCTGGTCTGTCCTACCAGGTAGGACTGGAGGAGGTTGTCGAAAACTATCTAAACCCGTCATTACGGAGAAAGAGAAAACCATACTACTCCTATCTAGATACGAACGAGGTGTTTTACCAACGGATGGAGGTTTATGATGGAGGAAGACTTCTCATGGAGTATAACGGTGATAAACTAACCTTCTACGACAAAAAGTTTGAGGAGGAATTCAAGAGGGTGTTGGAGAGGAAAAAGATGGGGGTGGCAAAATGAACGTAAGTATAAGCATCGATAACGAAACTTTTGAGAAGATTAAATTACTCTCGGACAGGATCGGAGTAAACAGGTCACAACTGATACGGATGATCCTACACGAGGTTTTTGGAGTGAAGCACTACAGTGACTTTCTCTCCATCTTACCAAGTAACAACAGTACTACGAGGTTGATTGAGAAGTGTGTTGTTGACCCTGAGTGCAAGGCGATCGACCTAAAGCAACAAAAAGTGTATGTGACGAACGGGCTACTGTGGAGGGACTTGGAGAACGTGAAGGTTGAGGAAGGGAATGTTGTGATACCAATCAATAGTAGAGTAATTTACGTTATTACATGATTTTTCGGGGAGTTGTTTTGTGGTAAAATCCATTAGTAAAGCTTTTATCTCGTGTATAGTATAGCTATACATGGGTTTTGGTTTCTATTACGCCGGGATAATTACTAAAGCAGACGCCGTAAGGATTGTTGATTTACTGAATAAGAAGGGTCTTTCTAAGTCAGAGATTGCAAACAGAATAGGAATAACTAGGGGTTCCATCTACCTATGGATCTGGGATATTGTGAAAGATATAGATTATGAAAACAAAGTGAAGCTTCTAGATTTATTTTATGAGATAGATAAGTTTGAAGCTATAAACTTTATAGAAGAAATTTTAATGGAACATCTAAAAATGCTAGAAAAGGAAAAGGTTGGTGTGAAGATGCAAACTTCTGAGTCCGTACTGTAGAAACCCTTTTAGGTTTAAAACGGGGCGTAAAGATGAAAACTGGGTTATCTTTTATTTGTAACTAAATCGACCTAGATCATTGTAATTCTACAATTCTTATCCCTAATTTTATTGAGTCCTTAATGCTCTCTTCAGATATCTCAAAACTGTGATCAAATAACCTAACAAAATAACCTTCCCCCACTTCAGTTATCCAAGAACCTGAATACTCTCCTTTACAAAATTGTTCATTGATCGTTATGCGATTTAATGGAATCATACCACGTATAATTTTATGGGGTCTATGAGACTTTACAAACACACCTTTTATCTGGCCAAAGGAAGATAATTCCATTAGTTTGCCAAGAATAGTTTCGTTAGTGTTTAATAAGGTATCCGTGTAGCAAACTTGTGAAATGTCCAAAAACCCTAGATATTTGGTTGGTATAGGAATAGCTGAGATGATAGGAAGTGCTATTGATGGATTAAAGATGTTGATGGGTATGTAGGCAGTTGAGATTATGTCCCTATAGCAAACCTCTTCTTCCGTTATCTTCGTGAAATTCAGTTTTTTCTTTACAAAGCTAGAGTTTAAGAGCCCGATCTTGTCCCTAACACTCTCCTCGTCTACCTTCATTCTTTCGCACCTTATTCTGTAAAAGAAGGGAGTATTTCCCAGCCAAATTACAGTCCCTCCCCTTTTAAGAAAACCGTATAACCTATTATCTTCAGAGAAAAGGTTCTCAAACTCGGCGTTAAATGCACTATATGGCATTACATCCTGAAAGAATAAAAGCAAGTCCTTCCTACCATGTTCTTCTAGCCAATTTCCTACCTCGTGATAACCTAGTATCTTAACACTCGACTTTACCTCCTCAAGTACGCTTTGTATTCTACTATCTACCCCTCTAAGGAATTCCATTCCAACATCTTTAAGTCTATAATCGTAATAAATTCCTATTTCCACTAGATAAAGTTAGTTGTGGCGTAAATAAACTTTTTGATAATCTTAAGATCACTATTCCTATAGAGTGAAATATACGAATATCATGACGAGGAAAGAAATGAAAGATTGAAGTTATCGGGTGGTAAATATGGAAAGCCCTTCGCCCTATGTTGTCTCAAAAGAATCAATGGACTTTCTCAACGTCCTCTTTTCAAGTAAACCGATAAAAGATGAGAAGGCTATAATAGACGCATTCAAAAAGGGATTCGTGAACAACGCCATCCTTAACATATCTCCTAATGCGTTAAGCGAATTTGAGGGTGTTATGAAGAGATATCTTGATGTCGATCTTGCCAACGACGAATACTATAAAACTGTGGAGTTAGGCATTATAGCGTTAGTCATAACGCTACTTGCCCGTAGATTAAGCTTAATCACCCTACAAGGTTCAACCGAACTACTAGATAAATACCTTTCTTACATTTCGTCACTTAGATTCAGATCAAATAAGAAGGACGTAATACCATTGTTATCCCTATCTCTTATAACGGAAGAAGGTAATGGTTTCTATAAGGTTACTGGTCTAGCATTATACCTCCTCAATTCTCTACTATCAATAAAAGCGTACAACACATTGCCTAAGGCATACCTAAAAGACTTCATTGAAGATTTGAATAAGATAATGTTGTTTCATAAATTCTTAGTTGAACGTGTGACCAGTTTGCTTTATGAGGCACCTTCATCATTATATCAAGCATACCATGGATCCAGTAAATACAACGAACTAATGGCTGAGCTTGATTACCAAAACATAATAAACACAACGAGGTCCTTGAGTGAAAAACTGGCGCCACCGTACAGGTATGAGATACCAATGATCAAAGTAGAAAGGAGAGTTTTTTAACTTTCTCGGGGGTTCGAAGGTGGTGTAAAGATGAAGGGTTGGCTGGCCCAATCTGTGTAGGAACCCTGAATCTCCCAAACGTTTTTAAACCCCCAGAAAAAAGATAAAATCATGAATATAAGTGAGGCAAATGTAGAGGGTTTCAGAGGACTTAAGATTGATACCAAACTTAAGAGGGTTAATATTGTTGTTGGTGAGAACGGCAGTGGTAAAACCTCTTTTCTTGAGTCAATCTTCATGGCAACTCTTTTCCAATCAGATGTAAGTGATAATGATATAAATTCCTCTATCATTTACATGCTAAACAGTAGGGGTGACATTCTTTCAACTTTCTCCAACCTATCTAGCTCTAAAGTTAGACTTGACGATGTAACAACACAATTTAAGAGGATTGACCCTTACAGCATTGATGTTGAGATAAATAATGAAAAGGTAGCTGAAATTAGGGTAAAATCCGGGATCTTAATAGCTGAAAATTTATCTGGGCCTCTATACACACTAAATGTAAGAATTATAAAAAGGATTAATACTAAATACTCACCACTTTACATCTCTACCTTTTTTGACACCTCAGGTAATTCGGAAAGAATTTATAGCATTGCTAGAAGAAAGAATAAAGAGATAGAGTCCAATTTCAGAATATTACAGAATGAATATGGTCTGTTTAAGTTATATTATGATGGATTACCCGCCCATGTTATTGGCAGAGGACTTCTAAAGAGGGAATTAATAAAGCTATCCCTAATGTCATCTAACATCCTCTTAATTGACGAAATTGAAGATTCCCTTCATCCCGATACTGCGAAGAAGGTGTTGAATGATATAAAGAGTAAAGATGGTATACAAGTAATTTTCACTACTCACTCCAATGAAGTTGTAAAGATGGCGGAAAAAGTGTTTGACGACTCTGATACACAAGTAATTTATCTATCAAAAGTTGGGCATAGAACGTATAGTCTTTCAGAGATCTCTAGATTTGGGAAACCTCTTAGTTGGTTAGGATATGTGTGAAATCCATGACTATGGGCGATCTAAGATCTCTGACATCACCCCGTCCTTTCAGGTCGAGGAGGTGTCAAGAATACACGTCGTTTTGATAGATGAAACACGGGAAGAATTAGAATGTATTAAGGAAGGGGATCTAGAATTATACTACGATATGATCGCAATTCTATCAGACAAGGACATCGTTGAGGAATATTTCGTAAACGTATCGGATGAAACGTGGAACACCTTTAAGGATACGTATGCAAGAAGGGTTTTCGTAAATGAATCAGAACTAGAGAAATACCTCAAAACAGCTACATATGTTTTTGTCCATAAAAACGGAATTGTTAAATTATGCCTTCCAATTTAACTTAGATAACCCTTAGAAAGATTACTACTTAGTATAAAACTACTCATGTTTATAACTCCCATTTGTATAAAACTATCGTGAACTACAGGAAGAGAAGGGGAACGGAAGAGGAGAGAAGAATTCTATCCCTCCTGAGGGATAGGGGGTTTGCAGTTATAAGGGCACCTGCCAGCGGAAGTAAAAGGAAAGATCCAGTACCTGACATCGTGGCAATGAAGAACGGGGTGATACTTTTGATAGAGGTTAAGAGCAGGAGGAACGGAAAGCAGGTTTACTTGATGAGACATCAGGCGGAGGGAATAATGGAGTTCGCCCGAAAGAGCGGGGGTGAGTTCTTCTTAGCAGTGAAGAGACCCAGGGAACTCAGATTCCTTAAGTTCTCGGAGTTAAGGAGAACGGGTGGAGGAAACTTTGTGGCCACGGAGGACAACATTAAATCCGGAATGGACTTGGACGGGCTAGTTCGTTACGTGGAGTCCAAGTTCAGTAAACCCCTGGATTCATTCCCGTAACCTTACACACAAAAGTAGACCCAAACGGGTCAATATGTTTATTACCTACCTTTTTTAACTTTACTCATGAGTGCTGTTGAAGATTATATTCAAAGATTGAGGAAGTTGGCGTTCGACCTCATGCCGAACGTCACACAGGGTAAGAGACCAGTTTTGAACAGGTTGAATAGCCTAACACAACAACCACTCCTAAACGGGCCTATAATGACGGCGATAAGGAATGGAGCTCAGACTGGTCCGCTTAGGCAGATGTTGAGTAAGCCCGTCATTAGTAACGTGACAAACAATTTTGGTAGTAGGTTACAGGGAATAGCGAACGCAGTTTCGGAGAATAACACGCAACCCGTGGCACAGAAGGAGACGCTTGAGGTGAGGAACGCAAACAACGTGCAGAATGAGGTACAACCTATGCCACCTACGCAAGCTAAGAAGAATGAGAAAAAGATGAGGGTAATCTAAAGGGTTCCATTATACTTCTTGTACGTCACTATCACGTCATGTATTTCCTCCTTCGTTTTGGCTATTTTTGCTATCTTCCTGGCATCCCTTGGATCCCTAAATCCATGTTTGATCAACTCGTCCGCAGTGAATGAGGCTAAATCGTCATTAAATCCCTCCTGCATCTTCAGTAAGTGTATGTAAACTCTCCTCAATTCCTCCGCTGTGTACTCCTTGAATTTAAACACCATAAACCTGCTCTTTAGCTCCGGTAACCTCTTCTCTATCAAGTCAAACCTGTTTGCCGCGGCATAAACGTTAAGCTTCAAGTCCTTCTCGATCCTCTTACCATGTTGTGTAACGATGATCTTTTGTGATTCCATTGCGTTAAGTAGTATTGTTAAGTCCTCCGGCTTCATCTTTTCAATCTCATCTATGATTAGGTAACGAATATCATACTGCACTAACAACTCCTTTAAACCAGCCTTTGTCGTCGACTCACCAAAGAACTTATAGGCGTTCTGTAGCCCATCCAAAGCCATCAACAACAACGACTTTGCCGTTGCGGGAGGACCCACGAAAAGAATGTGGTGTCCAACTGCGTTTATACTCCTCAATAAGATACGTTTAACATCATCGTAACCCAGTACTAGGTTTAGCATCTCCCTTACCCGTTTCACATCTGGGTTCTCATCACCCGTGTGATTACTGGGTTTCTGTAATTCCTTCAACTGCTTATCGTACGTGTCAAAATCCGCCAGTCTGTACTTACCGTATATCGTCCTTACTATCAATCCCTCCCTCAACAACCTCTGTATCTTAAAAGCGTCCAACCCCACGTCATCTGGTGTCCATGACCACAGATAGGGGTTGTCGGGATTCTTACTCCTCAATTCCCTTTCAACTTCTACTATCTTCACTACCTCTGGTCTCATTACCATTCACCTTCAACCTTTCCCTCAAGTCGTTTGCCGTGTAGTGAAGGTAGACGGAGGTTGTCTCCAAAAGTTTATGCCTCAGTAACCTATTGACAGTGTACAAATCCACCCCTGCCTTCAGTAAGTTTGTTGCACGGCTATGTCTCGCAAACTCGTGGTAATGTATGTCGTATGGTCCCGCCTCATCCACCACCTTATTAAACATCTCCGTAAACCTCACCGTATTCCACTTATTCTTATACTTAGTCTCGAAGAGATACTTTTTAGGTTTCTCCTTATTCAAGTACTCCTTCAGGTTAATACACAAGTCCTTACTTATTGGTATACTTTGTACGTAACCCTTCTTCAACGCCCTCACTGTAATTGTACACTCCGTATAGTTGAAGTCCTCCACCTTCAAGTCGCACAGCTCGCTTACACGGAGGGCACATTCATAACCCGTCTGCAACATCAACCCGTACTTAACGTTTATCCTATAAGCCGTCTCTATTATCTTCGCTATGTCCTCCTCGGGTAGGATTCTATACTCTCGTTGTACATCTCCAAGTCTCACCTGCCTCCAGTCTATGTCCGCCTTACCAAGAATGGTGAAGAAGGTTTTCAATGCATGATAATGTAGTTTCACCGTATTTATGTTATACCTCTTTCCCAATTCAACCAGATAGTCGAGGATATCCTTGGTAGTCACACCCTCATAATCTCTGTCACCCATCCACTCCTGAAACTTGCTTACGGCAACTCGATAATTCCTTATCGTTAATTCACTGTCCTTGTACAGGTGTCTAAGCCTATCTTCCACCTTAACCCAGGCTTGACTTAACTTCGTCACGATATATAACTTGTAGTTTTACTTAAAAAGTTAGGGGAAGGACCTAGAAAGGCGATTACAGAATTCCTGAAGCCACACGGGGCATGGTGCTTTATCTTAATACTAGAAGATATCAAAACTTGAAGATGTCAACAAAGAAGCTTTTTAAACTAGATCTTTTATTTTGTTCCATGATAAAAAGATTAAAAATAAAGAACTTCAAGAGTTACCGTGACAGTGAACTTGAGTTTGGAAAGGTAAACGTTGTTGTGGGGAATAGTAGTACCGGCAAAACCAACCTTGTTGACGCTTTCAGTTTTCTAAAACATGTTATCAGACCTCTATCTTATCCTCCTCTTCGTTACGTTAGATTGGGTGACTACAAGAACGTGGTATTTATGCAAGATGAGAATCTGGACGTCTCCTTTGAGATTGATGGAGAATATAAGGGTAAAAGTTACCATTATGAGATCTCGATAAATAAGTTACAGATAAAGAAGGAGATCATAGATTTTGACTCTTACAGTATTGAAAGAAGAGACAACGTGATAAGATATGAAGGTAAAGAGATAACAATCCCTGAAGATTTAAGTGTATTCAGCCTATCTTCTGATCTCGACTTCAACCTTCCACCTGAGTTCTCGAACTTCCTGACAAATCTCCCAAATGACGTGGGAGTGTTTAGAATAGTCCCTCAGATGGCGGTATCACCAGTCCGTTACACACCCACAGAAACGCTGGACGAAAACGGTTACGGTTTAGTTAGCGTGATAACCAACAACCTGTTTAGAATTAATGAGGTTAAACAGATTCACGATTTCTTAACGGAAAACAACATCTCTCTAAAACCCGTCTTCTCTGAGGACAAAAGTGTAAGACTGTATTTTATTGAAAGAAGTGAGAATAAAGAGCTAATTCTACCCCCCGCATCTGTACCTGACGGATTCATAAAGATGCTGACGATCCTCACAGCTGTATACCTACTAGGAATATCCACCATCATTATCGACGAAATAGAGAATTCCCTCCACCTTAAATACATTGAAAGACTAGTTGATGTAATGCGTTATTCAAGCTCACAGTTCATAGTGACTACACATTCGCCACTAATCATTGACTTTATGGATCCTTCAGAAATAATAATTCTTGATAAAGAAAGGGGAGAGACTAAGGTTAATAGAGTACGTGATCTAGAGAAATTGAGGGAGAGGTTGGCTGAGAACGGTATTTTGTTAAGTGAATGGTTATTATACTAACTAAATTCAGATTAAACAACGAGCCCAGGCTCACCCTGTATACCACATCCATAATTATAGCTAATCTTTGCCACGTTTTTATACCTAAACTTCTCCCCTCCACCCTCAAAAGTTGAGAAGTCGATGTAGAAGTAGTTGGGGTTGTTTGTGGATGGCATGTATTTTACTAGCGAAAGGTAACTGAACACCATCTCAGGTGGGTTCTGCCTAGACTCGTTATACATGAAAGCCATTTGTATTGGTATTAAGGTTAGGAAGTTACGCAAATCGACATTTCTTAATCCAACCTGAAAGATCAAGTTATACAACGATGATACGTTACAGAGGAAGTCCCTAAAGCTACCAAACGATGTCAACCTCATCTCCGTGTTGCTCGTTAGGTAGACGGCATAGGATACATACGTGAAAAAGTTATCCACAGGTTTTGTCGAGTAGTCATCCACGTCACTTGTGTAGTTACTAAAGTTTTGTACCGACCCAGTGTTGAAATCATAAACGGTTACCCTTTCACCCTGTATGTCGTCCATTCTTAAGTACCTAGCGTTTTGAAATACCTTCACAGGGTCATCATTGGATAGGGTAAAGAATCCAAAGACGATTGATGGATAAGCCAATATCTGTACCCTATCCGTTGTCATACCTTTGAGGTAATCTCCCCACTCCTTGAAATTACTTATCTCGATCTTGTACTCAAATGGTGCGTAATACCTCCCGTCAGTGAAGAGATAGTAGGGCATGATAAATAAGTTAACTTTGTTGTTTTCAATTTTCTTGGGTTAGGTTGAGGAAACTTTCTTTTGGGAGTCATCTAAGGAGGGAGAAGTTGGATTCTTTATTGCCGTGTACCTCAAATCTTCATAATCTAATCTATCTAAAGCTTCCTCTCTGTCCATTACAATATGATTATCTTTTTGCAATAGCAAGATTTTTGCCCTCTCATCAGCCTCTAACAAATCAACGTACGCATCACTACTATTTGTGGTGAACAACATTGCCTTTAATTTATTATTTCTTATATATTCCGTGAACAACTTAAGAAGTAACTGCAACCTTTTCGGGAATAAGCTTAGTGTTTCGATATCATCTATTAGAAGTATATCTGGTTTGTAATGATATACCAACCAAAGTAACCTTATCGTACTACTAACACCTTTCCCTAAATTATCCAGATATGTTACATCGACACCGTTTCCATATAAGAAATCTTCAATCACGCTTGTATCAACACCATCAATGAGTTCTTTTATCATGTCATTGTATTTCACATTCTCGTCATTAGGCTTAACGAATATACCGTAATGTGGCTGGTAAGCCATTGTCCTAAAGGCGTAAGGATATATTATCATTACCCTATACTTTGTACTACCTTTACAACCATAATAACGTGTTTCAGAACCAAGTGAAACACGTGTTTTCTTCGCTTTAACACGTTCACATTCTACTTTTTCGCTGTCAATATTAACTGAAAACCTTCCATAATTAATGCTACCCCTTACATTCAAAATTGTAGGAATATTATCCTCGTTCGTTAGTGCTATTCTCTCCAAAAACGCAGTTTTACCGGCTCCGTTGTCACCAAGTATAGCAACTGTGGTTATATTCTCAAGTGTTATGGAACGATCATCATAAACTACTGATAGCTTATTTATCATGGAAAATTTCTCCCTAAATAGAAATTTTGAAAAAGAGATATTTAAATGTAACTAAAAAGGGGTTTGTCCATCTCCACCGTCACGGTTTAAGATAGGTGCTCTCTGTTGGATTTCTTCCTTCCACATTTTTCAACCTATCTTGTATTATCTCAATTATCTTTCTCCTTTCTATGTCACTCACCCACTCCAGTAAGCCAGAGTTTTCTTCCATTATTCCCTTGATTTCCTCAGCCAAATCTTTGCTACTTTTGATCTCCTCACCTACGGTGGACAACACATCAACAATAAAATTGGTGTAAACGGTTTTCATCCTTCCATACAGGACTCTTATAACGGTCCTCTTATCAAGTCGTTTAAAAGCCTCCTTGATTACCCTTTGTTTTACCTCGGTTTGGTGTAGTTGGGTGACACTAACCCCTAGCTCATCAAGTATCTCTCTCTTACCCTTCTTCTCCTCTCTGGCAATAAGCTCCACCAAGTAATGGATGGTACCCATGTCAATATACTCCGCATATTCACTTAACAAGACTTCATTCCATTCCTCCACCATACAACAACACCTTGAATCTTAAAGTTCAAAAGCTAAAAAGTTTTGTACTTTCAATCTTCTATGCCTGTTGGCATATCGCGTTCTTCAAATCCATCAAGTAACCTTCCATTACTTGACTACCCATCTTCAGTATTCCCATGTTGTAGTCTTTGTTCTTTGGGTCATTAACGAAGATCAAACCGTTGGCATTTGCACTTAACATGTACTTACCATACGAAAGGTGTTGTAAACTTATTCCTTCCTGATATCTAGGTGCATAGAAGGGAACTCTAAGCATTAACAAATCCATCACCTGTTGTGCAGGATCACCGAAGTTCTTGTTCTCCTCCACACCCTTGATTATCGTATTCAAGACAGTACACATATCCGTCCTTAAGTACAATCCAGAAATAACCCTATCACCTTCGATCCTGTTGGCAAAGTACACGTAATAACCTTGATCTAAGTTTGCCACCTTCTGCGTGTACAGATCTTCGTACTCCTCCACCTCACCCACGTAATCCACCTCGCTCACGTAATCCTCAATACCCACATAATCACCCAATTCTCTCCAAGTCCTCACGTTATCTGGATTGGGGTAGATATCGAGTAGCCCTGCGTGGAAACCCTTACCCTTCTCCTTCTCGAATTTCAATACGAAGGTTTCAAAGAACCAAGTCTTTCCTTCGTAATAGACTGAAGGAAAGACAAATGGATAAATCCACCTCATGTTACTGATGTAGAATTCCCTGTACCAACCTAAGTAACGAATCAACAAGGTTTTCACATCATACACGCTGTTGTCCTTTGCAATCTTCTTTATATCCTTCTCAAGTCTGAATAGATCGTACCTCTTCGGTACCTCTCTCATAAAGAGTATGTAGAATTTGCCTCGTCTCATATCCTCTGGGTTATCACCCATTCTTAAAACTGCGTAACCCATTACCGTACACCTCCTGCAAAACTAGTACCACACAACCTTTTAGCCACCTCGTACACATCGTCAAGTACATATAAAGCTCTCAATTCCGTTGCACCCATCATGGGTGGAGTTTGTACATACATGAAGTTACTTGGTTGTAGATAGATTATTCCAGCCTCATTAGACAACAATCTGTCGAAGATGTTGTCTATAAATCCATCCCTCAGTTGTACCTGAGACAATCTCTCAATAGGCATAGGTATCCTGTAGTTAACCTTGCTAAAATACATGTCTTGTACATAATAGCTAAACGCAAGCATACCATATCTAAAGAGGTAATTCTTTGAGACATTTAGCTTAACCGTCCAGTTTATCGTATCACATACACTTAGCCTCTCCAGTTCTACACCAAAAGCTCGCTGTAGGGAGTCATCGGACCAGTAGTAGTAAATCCTGTCAAGTTTCCGCATTGTTTGTGACATCGTCGGTACGTTAACCAACTCTATGGGTTTCCTGAGTGGTGGTCTTGCCGGTGGAGTATAGGGATATTGGAAGTAGTAGCTCTTTTTACTAGTGCGCCTTGGTAGGCTAACTCTCCCTTCCGATCCTGGTGTCACCTCACCAGGGTGACCTTGTATGAAACCCTCACCATTCTCCTTGAAGTACCTGAGGACAAAGGTATACTCGTTCTGAAAGAACGACCTGTCATTCAGATCCCTCCTATTGAAGTAGTACACAATTGGATTTAACAAAGGATAGGGAGGAGGGGGATTTCCATTGACACCCGTAAGTTGTACAAGAAAGAGGTTGTACGCTAGATCCTCCGCACTGATGGAATGCACAGCCAAGCTTCTTATCATGTCTAGTACTCCTGGTATCGTGTATTCGTCTGGTATCTTACCTGATAAGGGTGGAGTGTACGCAAAGGCGTAAACCTCTCCGTTTCTAAAGGAACTAGGGTCCATAGTTAAGTAGATTGCTGTAGGTTTGCCAAACTGCACAGACATGGTTGTAGTAAACAACAATGGTATTTTACCTTTTTGTCTCGATCACTTTGCGATGAGGCTGAAAAGAATACTTATTAGCAACCCAAGTCTATTCTCCTTCTTCCTCAGGTGTTTCGCAACGTTGTAAGCCAACTTGAGTACATGCCTATACTGTTGTTTGTGCAGGATGAGCGGTTCTCTCTCCATAAGTATTAGGATTATCCAAGGTTTTTCGTCAATAATCTCCAGCAAATCGTCAAATTCTTTCTCCCTGTCCATAGTCTACAGTTTCTTTTGATGATAAAACGGTTTTTGTTTTGTGATAAGTTGTACAAGGTGATCGTCCAAGAAAGCGGGCTGTCTCATAATACCCAATTGTCGAGCTTTACATCGTGATCAATACGGAACACGACATAAGGTTGAAAAGGGTGATACAAATACTAAAGTCATGATTCATGGAATTAGGCAGGCTTACGAACCAATAAAGACAAAGTACAAGTACTACCTTCAGCTCATAAAACCCTTTACCGTCATCTCTGCGTTCGTTGCCGTGTTGTTGCTATCATTTTACGCCAAACTGCCCCTGTATATAGGATTAACCTTATCTACAGCAATGGCTTTGGGGCAGGCTTTTGGGCAGGCTGTCAATCAGATTGAGGACATAGAGATAGACAGGATAAACAAACCGTATAGGCCACTGCCAAGTGGTAAGCTTACGGAGAAAGAGGCATGGAGATTCTCTCTATCCCTCTTTATTTTAAGCGAGGCGTTCGTTATCTACAGTCCTTACTACTTTGCCTTCGTAACCATACTCAACCTACTTGCATTCTTCTACAGTGTCGAGCCCATCAGGGCGAAGAAGTACATTTGGAGTGTACTTTGGATGGCTTTGAGTAGGGGTGCATTACCTGCGTTCATAGTCCTTGGTTGGAATCCAATTGTGTTAGTCGTGTTCACTTGGGTTTTAGCCTTCCAGATAACGAAGGACTTTGGTGACGAGATAGGTGACAAAATACATGGGGTGAAGACGATACCAAACACCCTTGGTAAGTACAGCTACGTTTATATGTACTCGTTGCTGGTGGTGTACAGTGTACTAATCCTATACTTTCACTTATTCAACCTCCTGCCAACAATAGGGATAGGGTTGGCTATACCACTCCTAACGAAGTACAGAAGTATTACAGATAACACTTACGCATGGAATTTATATTACGTGGGGCTTTTTACGATCTTTATGCTCCTTCTGTTGTGACAATCCACCCTTCTCAATGTAGTTAATCCTTGGTAATGGTGTCCAGACAAGGCTTTTAGTCTCTATACTTTGTACCACCTCAAGTAGCCTAGGGGCTAACAACTGTAGAATGTTAACCTTCTGTTGCGGCGTTGTGGGTGGGGTTGCAGTGACGGGTTGCGTCACTGTTGTTGTAACTGTAGTTGGTACAGTGACTGTGGTGGGTACGGTGACTTGAACGGTGCTTGGTACGCTAACCGTGGTTGGTATTGTGGTTGGGACGGTAGTTGGGACGGTAACCGTTGACGTGATCGTGGGTATGGTCGTTGGTACAGTGGTTGGGATAGTTGTCGGTATCGTGGTTGGAATAGTTGTGGGTATCGTGGTCGGTACAGTTGTACTCGTTGTAGTGCTCGTAACCGTGGTGAAGTTGTAACTTAACGTACTTTGTACCTGCCCAAGGTTAATACCAATCGCATAATTGGCTACGACAGTTAACGTTTGTAACCCTGGTTGTGGTGTAACTGTAACCGTCCAATCCGTTGACGTTTTACGGGACATTTGGTAAACACTACCAAATGCGTTTAAGGTTACTGAGGTGACGTACTCCGAACCAACCGGTATCCTTGCAATTATAGTTGCCTGTCCGTTTGGAAGGGGTACGACTATGATTTGCGGCTTTCCCGGTGTAACAACAAAGGTGTGGTAATAGGTGGTTGTTAAAACCTGGCTCATATGACTATTCTTGTTAAATTGAGTATAAAATAGTCATGGTTATGATCACCCTTAAGGTAGAAACGGGTACGTGTTGTTGGCCACGCTTACGCTCTACTCTTTCCCGATGGACTTCACACCCTCTCTCAGATCCTTGTCCAAAGCCTCAACCGAGATGTAAGTTATTCTACCCAGATTATCAACGCCGATGGTAACAAAAGCCTCACCCTCAAAGCTCTTGGCAACCTTGTTACCAAATTTAACTATAAGATTGCCGTATTCTCCATCCACCATTACCTGAAAACACGGGAAGGATTGATGGCAATTCGTTGATATTTGGACTCCAGATAGGCTGGAAAACCATTCTTTCATAATTCACACGTGTTGGTTTTGGTATTTAATCCTTCCTTCAACTTCAATGCCATCTAACAGAAGTTTGTGATTTTTGTTGATTCAAAAGAGGCAGAAAACTCTTCCTGAGGTTAGGAGATAAGAGGAAGCCAGAAATATCTTTTGGTCTTAATAATCTCGGTGCTAACATGATCAAGAAGAAAGAGTGGAATCGCGACCCAAACACCTGGGATGGTAAGTTTCATCCAGTTCGAGGTAAAAAGTGGTGGAATGGCGACCCAAACACTTGGGATGGTAAATTTTACATTCCTGAAAAAACAAAGAGAGAGATAGAAAGAAGAATCAAAGACATCCTAAGTCAGTAGATCCTACTCTTTATCTCCTTAACACACATTGCTATACTGTCATCGTTCAGTTCCTCGTTCTTTCTCCCTAGAAAGAGGAGAACCTTTAGCCCACCCTTTCTCTCAAAAACTTGGCAGGTTATCTCACCCGAGTTCACCAACGTGATCAAAGCCTCAACTGCGTCCGACATGTTATATCCGTTAAGGACTTTTGTTAATTCCTTCCAGGTAACCGGTTTCTCATCCTTCCTCAAGTAGTTTAACAAAGCCTGTGAAACCACGTTCATGTAGTCCCGTTTAGCCCTATTATAAGATAATAAACTCTCATTGTACAACCTCATTATTGCAGGAAGGTAGATCTCACGTATTATCTTCCTAACCCTATCCACATCCTTGTAAGTGTAGACTGTGTAGTCCCCACCGTTATAGTTTATCCCAGAGATTGCGGTGATCACCGCGGCAAACATTGGGACGTATTGATCCGCTGGGTTGCTGTAATTCTTCTCCTCAAGTAGGGTGACAACCATGTTCTCCGTATCTGTACCATCAGGAATTGCCATAATGGGCGAGGGGCTTTCCCTCATCTTCTCCACTAAAGCCCACAATTCCTTGGATAGACTATCCACTATCTCCTCGTCCCTGGAGTAAAGCCTGTAGTAATTCGTCTGTTTCTTACTCTCTTCGTAAACTGGAAGGAAACGCCTACTAAAACCAGCCTCAAAGAACTCACCCTCGAGTTGTGAACCAGCCTGTACGGCAATCATCGAGTTTATGACAACCTTCTTACCATCAATGTAAATCCTGCCCCTATTCAACGTGTTGTCACTGTACACCGCCATCGTCATCAACTTGGAGATCATGGAGAGTAGCTTGTAACTGTAGTCGTTGTTGTTTGTCATGTTTTTGAAGGCCTTACCAAACTCGTCATTAAAGTAGAAGAATTGGTTAAACAACACCCTCTTTCCCGTGTTTTCTCCACCCTCCTCATCCATACCCAACTCCTCCTTCATGTCCTCAATACTCTTCTTACCCTTCTTCCTCTTCCTCTCTCCATCGACTGTGAATGCAATCCCTTTGGAGGCATCGTCAATATTTTTCGCAAAAGCCTCCATACTACCCTCGTTAATCAATATAATTGGTAGTAACCTCGTGAACTCTTCGTCCGTCAAACCGTACTCCTTCTTCAGTTGCATCTTCCAAACGTTACTAACTATACTGACAACAAAGTTGATCGACCTCGTCTTCAATAGATTAGGCCTCGCTATAAGTATATGCCCCATCCTGAATGGTAACAACTCCCCCTTTGCGTTCTCATCGGGTACGGTTGAAAACCTAACGTAAGGTGAGAATAAGGTACCAAAAGTTTGCATACAGGAGGCTATTGCAAAATTCGTCCCTAGTCCACCGTAATTTTGCATAAGATCGACACAACGGACGAGGAGGTCAGCCATCTACATGTATAGTTTATGCGTAGTTTTATTCTTACTTTCAGTCTCCAGATCACGGCAACTCAACGAGGTACTAACGGTTTACCATCAGTTAACTTTTTCAACTTCAGGTTGATTGTACCCGATTATTTTTAACTGTAGTTTAACAAATAATCCTCTTCAACGTAAAAGTCTACCTTTCAGGAGGGTGTCTTGTCCTCCATCACCTTCATCTCGTACTCTACACCCTCAGTCCTACCCAAGGTTACCTTGCCATCGTTACGTATTACAATCCTGTACACATCGGTGTAAACCTCAACCATCTCATCAGTTACGTGTACCATCTGTATCTTCTCCTTCACTACCATCAAGGGTATCTTCGACAGCAATTTGACGATCTCATCTAGTAATATCTCCTGTTTTTCATAAAAATACTTGTACTTGTATTTGAGTAGTGTTATTTGATTCTGTAAGCTCAAGTTTTGATCAACCTCGTGTCCAAGTAGGTGTCCAAGGTGGTGTTTTGTACTCCTGGTATGGTTATACTTAGTTTGCCTATCTCAAACCTGTACTTGTAACCAGGGCACTCCACCTCTATCGTATCAAGCTTAGTGGGAAGAGGACTGCCACTCCTGTAATTCACTGGCTTACCATCGAAGTAAACCTTGTATTCACTACAAAGAATGTAAAGCCTGCCGTCGTACAACAGGACTTGGGAAGACATCAACAAAATATTTTATCCTCACGTTTTAAAACTTTAACCATGGGTTTACAACACTACGTTAACGCAAGACTGTGGGCATTTAGGGAGAATATTAATGATATCGTGACTGCCGTACAGAACGGTTACTGGGAGGATGTGATCCACTTCATAGGAGCAGAGGGTGAAAGCTACCTCTCATGGAGAATGATGGTGAGGAGAGCTTGGGCGAGGAAAACGCTATTCAATCCGAATACAGTCCCTCCCAACCTTCCACCGTACGGCTCACTTGAGATGTACGAGTACTAGTCGAAAAGTTGTTTGTACACGCTTAAGAAGTAATACCTCTTCGCAGTTTGTACACACCTGCTTGACATGTCATAATACTCCTCCTTACCCATGCCCATTGCGTATTTTGCAACCTCAACTACCTCCATGGGATCATACAGGTAGATGTCGGTAAACGGTGTCCTGTACACACCAGTTGCGTGAAAGGTTAACCCACAGTTGTTGTACTCCGTAAAGGGTTTCACATCAAGCGTAATTGGTGGAGTACCAGAGGCCATTGCCTCAAGGGGTGTCATTTCAAACGCACCGTTACCACTGAGGGACAGGTAGAATTTGGCGGAACGATAAAGCTTGTACAGTTGGAATCTGGAGAGAGTGTACGCCTTAGTGTTGGCAGGGTAATACGGGTTAAGTTTTGTGGCATATTCCTCCACGCTCCTATCCGCACCATATGGGTTAAGGTCAACAGTATACACGAGAAAGTTGCTACCAAGTTGCTTGATAACTACATCCGAACCAGGAGGGTACTTCCTGGGGGCTAGTCCAGCAATGTAGAGGAATGGGACTCTGTAGTCTTGTTTGGGTGGTAGCAGGAATCTAACTGCGTGAGGTACAACCCTAGGGGTGATCCTCCAGTTATACCTCTCCAGTACGGCCTGCGATGGTACGTAAACCTTACCGCAGTACTCGTCCTCATGCATTTCACCGTAGTAGTAACCGTCTAGTATTATGTAACAACGTTGGTAGTAACGCTGGAAGTCAGGGTAACCAAAGTAAAGGTTATCCATCGCCCACACATCACGTGCCGCTCCAGTTGCCTCAATGATGTCACTCTTCACGTTCTCTATACTTGCCGCTCCCTTATAACTAGTGTGAACGGCACGACGGGGAATGAGGAGTGGCATCTAACCACTCAGTTTTAATCCGTAAGTAGTCTCGAGGTAATTTAAGTACAAGTCCCAGGTTAGTGGACCCCATCCGTAGTCGTTCGTCTTCTCTATCCCACTACTCTTCAACACCTCCTTAACCTCATCAACAGTCAACACCTTACCCAGTAGTTGTCTATGTGCCTGCCTCATCAACGTAACCAGCCCTGCGATGTGAGGAGTGGCCATACTAGTCCCTGCTATCGCCTGGAATGGGTGGACAATCCCTGTATATGACCCCATCATCCAACCAGTAATGCCACTGTCAATTATTGCACCCGGTGCGACCGTATCAGGCTTTACATCTCCCCATGGTGTAGGCCCTCTACTACTAAAGTTGGAGACCTCACCCGCAGGACCAAAGGAGGAGACTTGGGAGTTGTCAACGGCGTTGTACGATCCAACGGTGAGGACTTGTGGTAGCCATCCTGGTGAGGATAAAGTACTGGGGTTGGGGCCACTGTTGCCTGCGGCAAATACGGGTATTATACTAGCCTGCACAAGTGTTTGTATGGGCTTGTAGTACGGATCCTCCTCGGGACTACTTGCGTTTTCCTGCCCACCCCAACTACACGAGATTATATCCGCCCCCAGTTGGAGGGACATGTACAAAGCCCTAAGTAACTCGGCGTCAGTACCCGCCCCCTCAACGTAATCCAATGCCTTCACCTCAACAATGTTGCAGGCTTGGGCTATCCCCTCACAAACCACTGGTTTCCCTTGCATCACCGTGAATAAGTCGTCAGTAACCGTCCTACCCGCGATACATGACGCACACCACTCCCCATGCCCTATTGAGTCAACGTCATTGCCGTAAACCGCGGTGTGCTTTTGTAACTGCGGTGTCTGCCTATTAAACTGTGTACCACCCGTGTCAATCACGATTGTTGTCACTCCTTCACCGTTAAAACCCTGCCTATTTGCCTTATCAGCCCCAATCAACTGCTTCGTCCAATAAGTACTGGTGAAGTATAAGGGGGCTTTCCACAGGCTTTTACTAACCTGAAAGATACCGGCAGGATTCGTAACGTATGGCAGGGATAGGATTCTCTTCCTCTTCACCTCCCACACATTCTTGGCGATTTTAGAGTCGTATAATGCGGCAAGGTCAATCACGCTAAACAATCCAATGTAGTAGCCAAACTCCTTGTAATAACCACCAGGTATGGAGTTATATGGTCCGTGTTCTGTTGGGTAAAGTCTGGATAGGACGTCGAAAATGGTTTTCGGTTTTACCAGGTGAAACATATCGTACTGCTGTACGTTGGCTGGGTCGTCCGTCTCTATTATCACTGGAAGAAGGGCAGAGGCGAAGTCACTAACCCTGAATACTCCCATGTGTGAAAATTAGGGTTACGGTTTAAAAAGTATTTAGGTGACGAGGGAGGTTAAGAAGTACACTTTGTTATGCCCACTTGGTGCCGTAAAGGTTTTCACAAGAGACATGGTTGATGGATTGATTTTATCAACACGACCTGGGGCTGTGGAATAACCGGCGAAAAGGTAACCGGAGAGGGAGGTTAACGCAAGCACATTGTAATGCCCAGTTGGAGCCGTAAAAGTTTTCACGAGGGTCATGGTTGATGGATTGATTTTGTCGACACGACCGGGAGAGGTGTCATAACCTGCGAAGACGTAACCGGAGAGAGAGGTTAACGAAAGTACGTTGGCATGTGTCGACGTAAAAGTTTTGACGAGGGTCATGGTGGAGGGGGAGATCTTGTCGACACGACCTGGGTTGGTGAAATAACCTGCGAAGAGGTAACCGGAGAGAGAGGCTAAAGCCTTCACACTGTCATGCCCCAAGGGGGCAGTGAAGGTTTTGACGAGAGTCATGATTGAGGGGGAGATTTTGTCGACGTAACCGATGATGGTGGCATAACCGGCAAAAACGTAACTGGAGAGAGAGGTTAAAGCGTGTACAAGGTTATGCCCTAAGGGAGGAGTGTAAGTTTTCACGAGGGTCATGGTTGAGGGGTCGACTTTGTCGACGTAACCTGGTGTGGTGCGATAACCGGCAAAAACGTAGCTGGGAAGGGAGGTTAAGGAGCCTACAATGTTATGCCCAGACGGTGCGGTAAAAGTTTTGATGAGAGACATAGTTGAGGGAGAAATTTTGTCAACACGACCGGGAGTGGTACCGTAACCTGCGAAGAAGTAACCGGAGAAGGAAGCTAAGGCGGACATATTGTTATGTCCAGTTGGTGCCGTGAAGGTTTTGACGAGGGTCATGGTTGATGGGTTGATTTTGTCGACGTAACCTGGAGTGGTGAAATAATCTGCAAAGACGTAACCGGGAAGGGAGGTTAACGCACGTACCTTGTCATGTCCTGAGGGGGCAGTAAAGGTCTTGACAAGGGTCATTGTTGAGGGGTTGATCTTGTCGACGTAACCGGGGGTGGTGTAATAACCGGCGAAGACGTAACCGGAAAGGGAGATTAAGGAGTGCAAACCGTAATGCCCTGAGGGAGTGGTGAAGGTTTTGACGAGCGACATGGTTGAGGGGGAGATTTTGTCGACATGACCTGGGCTGGCGTAGACAGTGGCATAACCGGCAAAAACGTAACCGGAGAGGGTAGTCAGCACGTTCACATAGCCATACCCTAAGGGACCGGTAAAGGTCTTGACAAGGGTCATTGTTGAGGGGTTGATCTTGTCGACGTAACCGGGACTGGTGGGATAGCCTACGAAGACGTAACCGGAAAGGG